>Ga0208394_100012_pt1 | contig 288869 bp, 267 predicted proteins | sample LakWasMet58_HOW8_2_FD_183892 | JGI IMG/M metagenome (GOLD analysis project Ga0208394, IMG submission 183892) | Freshwater sediment methanotrophic microbial communities from Lake Washington under simulated oxygen tension - Sediment Metagenome... | ecosystem: Environmental > Aquatic > Freshwater... | reverse complement strand
CCTGGTTTAAACAAGATGCAAATTAATGCTTGAATCGAGTCAATTCGTTTATGCTGTTACAATCATAATTATGGCTACTTTGGCTTCGACTAAGCCCGCTTTCTCCGCGTTAGCGGCTTCGTCCAACATGGCGCTCAACCGGAGCGCGGTTATAATGCGGTTTTATTTTTTCAGCTTCCCGTGCCGCGCCCGGTTAGCTCTACGTTGGGCTTACTCTATGCCTTGGTACAAATGTTCAATTACAGGCGAAAACTTTCCTGGAATACTCGTTGGCATAAACGGTGATGTCGGTTTTTACACAACTCGCTTTGTTGAAGCACCGTCAGCAAACGAGGTAGAACCCCTTGCTCTCTCAAATCTAAAAAATGAAGCAGCCCTAACTCTACCTGAAGGGATCGCTAAACCAACCAACGCAAGAGTATTTTTTGAAAACATCGAACAAGTAGATATGTCTGAATTACCATCACAAAAACCTGGGTTAGTCTTTTTTATCATGGGAACTTAGTTCTTGGCTTGCACTGTTGCGAGTTTTCCCTTTGGCTCGGACGGTTTGTCCTCATCGTTTTTTTGGTTTGTTCGGTGTTAGTTTTATTTTTTTGTTTGTGTAGGCACGAGGCTACAATTCATTTTGCATGGTGTGCTTGGTTGTTGTTACTGCCTGTTGCGGCAAGTGATTTGGGGCTGGTTGCCTTTGGGTTTTGTCAGGTTGTCGGTAGTTTTTTTCGTGTTGTCCGCTCTGCGATGCAACCGGCTTTCTGATGTGGGTCAAATTGCCCGCCATCCAATGCCCAACAAGTCAGTCAAAGAGACGCGCCGCCCGTTGGCGGTTTTGAAGTTTCGTTTTTTATCAAGGTTCGGCGGCTTCGTTTCGCTTTCGTGAGCGGCGCGCCCCTTACCGTAACGTTGGGAGCTAATAATGAAATGTAGAGTATTTCCCTTCACACCAAAGTCATCAAAAACCCTTGAGATAGGTGACTTCTGGACTATCCCTATGGAAGATGGGAATTATGCTTGCGGAAGAGTCATTGGTAATTGGCCTGAAAATTTTAAGGGATGCAATGTAGGTTTTTTTGCGGGTCTTCTTAATTGGGTGTCAACCGAGCCACCGACCTATGAATCCATAGCAAACAAGACAACAATCATACAAGGTGGTGTGCATATTAAAACCATCATAAAAACTGGTGGCACTATTTTAGGAAATAGACCTATAGAATTAGATGGTATTGAACCTGAGTTATTCATTGAATACCCCGATAACAAAGCAGCCTATATCTATCGAGGCATGGAAGCATTAAGAAAAGCAACAAAGGAAGAAGTCAAAGAAACCCCAGCTTTGGGTATATTTGGGATAATGTATATGGAGAGCTATGCAAATGCGCACTTTAATAAAAACACCTAACGAATAAGGTTAGATTGTGTGAGCGAAGCGAACCACAATCTGAACCGGTTGTTGGACGAGCCCGGTGGTGGAAGGCAGACTTTATTATAAGAAAATAGCTTTTCGGATGTCGCGGGTCGCTGTAGCTTGTCGAAAGCCGCAGTGCGCGAAAATGAGCCCTGGGCGTCGCGCTGGCAATGCCGTGAGCCGGAAATTGACGAGATAGCGGTGAATGTTAACCTTTTTCGGGCAAGCGCGATTCTCGGCTGAAAAATGCCGATGTCGATCCCCCGGTTTGACGGATGCGTTTACATAACCGGTTATGCCTCCGTTCTGTTAGCCAGCCTTGTAGGTCGGGCACAAAAAGCGTGCCCGACCTACAAGGCTTACCTTTACGTTAGATTACTATGCCAATTTTCCTCGAACCTTCCATGAACGCGGAACAGACTCGGTGGCTCCAAAATTCAATCGACTGGCAACGAGGCAGCTGGAGCCTGATTCTCCCGCCTCACTTTGACGCTTACGTCAGGATATATCCCACTGTTGAGGTCGGGGGGCGGCGGGTTAAATGGCGTAATCTACTCCCAGATTTAGGGCACATCTGGCGCGAAGATATAGATGGCCGAGATCTGTTTGACTCCGTTAACGAAGCCAGCCGGAGAAAATGCGACGAGGGTTCGCTCTCACTCGATGCTGCCGTGGAACTTGCCCACTGTCTTGGACCTGTTTCATCCTCGAAGTGGTATTTTGCTTACTGGAATGGCTTCGGCAATCTCGTCAAAGGAATCGATCAAGGTTGCACTTTCGAATTGCCTTTCAGAGAGTATTTCTTACACGAAGGCGGCGCGGAGTGCCTCGCTCTTTCGGCAGTGGCATATCCATGGTACCAATCTGCTAATATTGTTTGGCCTGCTGATCAGAACTGGTGCCTGGCTATGGAAGTTGACTTTTTTACGGCGTACATGGGCTGCTCAAGATCGGTAGCGGATTTGCTCCTATCGAACAAACGAATTGAGTGCTCTATAGCTGACAGCATTCATTGCTAGCAATCTTTAAGCGGGACGGGGTTTTGCAACACCCCGTCCCAAACGTTTGAAGACTGTTCCCTTACAACTTAGCTTGCATGTCCAAGACACGCTAAAACATTACGGACGGGATGAATAGCCCGTCCGGCTTTAGTGCGCACCCTTGGCTTATCCCGATTCAAAGGCGCCACTCAAGCCCTCATCAGAACTGCCGTAACTGGGCGCAATCGCCCCATGCCACGGCGCCGCCGACTTCCTCGAACAAGACTGGCAACGCCGTTTTCGCCTTCGGATGAACGTCATGAAACAGCATGACCCCGTGCCGCTTGATCAGCATCAGCGTCAGCATGCGGCTCTGGATATCGTCGGGCGTGACATGGCTGTTCCAGTCCTGCGAATCCAGATTCCATAGCGCGACATGCAATCCCTGGGCTTCAAAAAACGCGCCGCTGTCCGCTTTGCGTTGCCCGTAAGGCGGGCGGAACAACGGCATCACCTGTTTTTCAGCGAGCGTATCCTGCAACAGGGCTTGCGTTCTTTTGATCGAATCCTGCCATTGCCCCCATTTGGCATGCGATTGATGTTCCCAGCCGTGGGAGGCGACGCACTGGCCTTGATAGAGCGAAGCCACCGTCGCCGCCTTGGTCCGGTCGACGCGTTTTTTCAGATTTTCGCCCAATACGAAAAAGACGGCGCTCTTGCGCTGTTTTTTCAGCATCGCCAAGGTGTCGTCGCTGTTCCCGTTCGGGGCGGAAGGGCCGTCGTCAAAGCTCAAAAAGAACTGGCGGTCGGGCAAGCTGTCGCCCGTCCATTCCCGGTCGTTGAAACGGTCGATCTCGCTGCTGACTTTCGGAAATAACGCGGCGAGACGCAATTGTTCGGCAAGATAGGCATGAGTAAAGCCATCCAGCTTGGCGCGCCAGGCCCGAAGCGGCGGCGGCAGCTTGCCGTTTGCGTCGGCCGCCTTGTCGAGCAATGCCTGCGGGGTTTCGACATCGCCCACGCAAGTCCAATCGGCTTCGGCGCACGTTTCCGCCGCATGTTGATAATTAGCGAGCGTATTTTTCAATTCCTGGCTCAGCCATTTTGCCACCGACGCCCGGTTCACGCTCTTGATCTTAAATGCTGTCAGCATGTCGCTATCGGACAGCTTCTGCATGTCCTGCAAGGCCAGTGCATACGCCAAAATCGAAGCGCGCGAGGCCTTGTCGAAAGCGGCCGGCGAATTGACCGCTTCCAGCCAAAGATGCGGGTCGGCCTTGGCGACCTGCGCCGGCCCCGCCGCGCCCGCATGCGTCGAAAAGCCGAGGAACAGCAGCGAAGACAGTGTCAGCAAGAAGGGTTTAGGGCGGCGCATCATTTGGCTCCCTTTTCTTGCATGCGCTTGATGCCCTTGTCATACGCCGGGTTGGCTTTTTCGGCCTTGGCATATTGATATTCCCGCAGCGCGTCCTGCCATTGGCCGGCCGCCTCGTAAATCTTGGCGTTGTTGAAATGCGAACTGGCGCGCACGACCGGTGCGGTGGTGCCGTCGGCCAAGGCGATCGCCTTGCGGTTCGCCCACATCGCCTCGGCCACGCGGCCGGCTTTTTGGAAGGCCAGGCCGAGATTGCTATAAGCCTGTCCATAATTACCGTTCTGTTCGATCGCGCTTTGATACAGCCGTATCGCCTCATCCAGCTTGCCGGCATGATAGGCGGCTTCGCCCTGGGTATTGAGTTCCTTGGCGCTGTCCTGGCTGGCGGCGCTGTAGCTGACGGCTTGTGCGGTGCTCTGGTCGATCACGCCTTGAAATTCTGAGGTTTGCAGGCGCGCCTCGCTGGTCACGCCCTTGATGGTATTGAAATCCTGGAACTCGCCGCCCTCGGTCACCGCGAACACCGTCCAGAGATTGCCGACCTTGTCAGTCGGGACATAATAGGTCCGGATCAGGGTCTGGCCGACATAAACGAACACTTTGGCGTTGCTCTTCGACAAGGTCGCCGATTCCGGGTTTTTTCCGTCCGAATAATTATGCACCGCATAGACATAGCGTTCGCCATCGTGCTTGCGGCTGATCGTGATCGTTTCCGGCCCGAAGCTGGTGGTATCGTCCACGTCGAGCAGGGCGTCGGCGCCGCTCATGCTGGAATAATAGACATGATTGTTCGGATAAACCGTGTGCGAATCGAGGTCGAGAGGCTCGGCGCCCCAGTTCAGCACGATGCGCATGCCGTCGAGATTGTTCATCACCGGGCTCAGCGCATAGGTGGTGCCATTGCACGGACATTTGACCACCAAGTCGGAATAGCCGGCTTTTTTGATGATCAACAAGGCGGAGGCGTCGTCGGCATAGGCCGTATTCAGGTTGACCTGTCCCTGGGCATTACTGACGGCACTGACCGACTGCTCGCCGTTTTTTTGCAGGGTGGCGCTAGCATCGGCAATCTTCTGATCCTTGACCGTGGCGCTCAGAATTTGCACGTCGACCGCGCTGAGGGCGTTGCCGCTGACAGCGCCAAGCATGATTAACGAACTGGTTTTAAAAAGGTTCAACACCCTAGCTTTATTCATAAGAGAGTCCTTGCCGCTAAATTAAAGGATTTGGAATGATTTTTTCCGCCGAAAAAAACGGATAATATCCGTCCGAGTATAGCAGATGCGTCAGAGCCACTTGGCATTGCCATGGAAGGAGAAGAGACTTATGATCTGATGTTACGCAGTGGAGATTAATCGTGCGGAACATCAGTTATCCCAGGAACTTTCAGGGCTTAGGCGCCTCGGTTTTTTCCGGACTTTCCTGTTGCGGATTGTCGCCGGTGCTTTTCTCCGGCGCTTCCGCACCGGCAGGCGCACCCTGCCCTTGCTCAGGTTTCGCAGGCTTATCCGAACTCGCCCCGCCGGTCAAGGTTTCCCATAAGCCTTTGGATCCCGTTTCGATCTCCTTGTCCTTGACCTCTTCCGCTTTAGGCGCCGCAGCTGCTTTGTCAGAACTGAACCACCCTTTCATCGTGCCCCACAAACTGTCGTCAAGATTCCGTTTCGGCACGTCCACGGTGGCGTCCGGCGAAGGCTTCAGCACCGGCACCTTGGTCGGCTTGAAGTCGCCTTGCAAACCGACGATCTTGTCGCCCTCGAACAATAAGGTGATTCTTTTTTGCTGACGATCCTCGCCGCCGGGTTGACTCGAATACAGATATTCCCAGCGGTTCTCATGAAACGCATCCTTCAGCATCGGCGAGCCCATGATATAAAGCACCTGACGCTTGCTCATGCCGGGCCGCAGCTGATCGACCATCGCCTGATCGATCATGTTGCCCTGTTGCACATCGACCGTATAAACGCCGGGCAGGTTGTTCAAGATCATCGAACAGGAAGCAACGGACAGGCTAGCCAACAGCGCGGAATAAAATAGAGGCTTACGCATGAATCTCGAGTATCATAGAAAAATACGAAATCATACCCGATCACAAAAAATAATCCTATGAGACTTTTGCAGAGACGCGCGCCTTTTCTGCAATCCAACAACGCACGAAGCCTTCATCTTGTCATGCCATTCGCGGCCAAAAAAGGCTACAATGGTCAATTGCATTTGAAAACGGCTGATCTCGGCTCTTTCGGAGAGAATAATTGGAATCGCACGATTTAAGAAACGCCGGCCTGAAGGTGACGCTGCCTCGGGTCAAAATCCTCCAGATTCTGGAAAATCAGGTCAATAACCGGCATTTGACCGCGGAACAAGTCTATAAGATTTTGCTCAGCGAAGATGAAGAAATCGGTCTGGCTACCGTCTACCGCGTATTGACCCAGTTCGAAGCGGCGGGGCTCGTCACCCGCCATCATTTCGAAGGCGGCAACTCGGTTTTCGAACTGGCCAGCGGCGACCATCACGACCATATCATGTGCATCAAATGCGGCAAAGTCGACGAGTTTACCGACGAAGTGATCGAAAAACGCCAGCGCGAAATCGCCGAACAGCTGGGTTACCAGCTGACCGATCACGGCCTCTATTTATACGGCTACTGCCCTAACTGCAAAAAATCCTGACTTCTCCCCCATCCTGACTCAACTTCATGTTCAAACCCCTGATCTTGTATATCGGCCTGCGTTACACGCGGGCCAAGCGCCGTACGCAATTCATTTCGTTCATCACGCTGACGTCCGTTTTCGGCATCGCGCTCGGCGTGACCGCGCTGATTACCGTCTTGTCGGTGATGAACGGCTTCGAGGCTGAACTCCGCGAACGGATTCTCGGCATGACCTCGCATGCGACGGTCACCGGCCTGAACGGCCAGCTCGACAACTGGCAGGAAGCGGACGCTAAACTACGGAATCAACCGCATGTCGACGGCGCCGCGCCTTTCATCAGCGGTCAGGTGATGATCAATGCGGAGCGGCGCGTCAGCGGCACGATGCTGAACGGCATCCTGCCCGATTATGAGGACAAGGTTTCGAAAGTCGGCGCCAACATGGTGTCAGGCAAACTGGCCGATTTGACGCCGGGCAGCTACAACATCATCCTCGGCGCGGAGCTGGCCAATTATCTCGGCGTGATGGTCGGCGACAAGATCACCGTGATCAGCCCGCAGATCAATTCGACGCCGGCCGGCATTTTGCCGCGCATGCGCCGCTTCACCGTGTCCGGCATCTTCAAGGTCGGCATGTACGAATACGACCGCAACATGGCGCTGATCCATATCGACGACGCGGGCAAGCTGTACCGGATGGATACGGCCGTTTCCGGCCTGCGCATCAAGCTCGATGAAATCTTCAATGCGCCGCGCATCACCCGCGACCTGGCCTCGCAATTTTACGGCGAATATACGGTCAGCGACTGGACGCAGGCGCACAGCAACTTCTTCCGCGCGGTGCAGACCGAAAAGCGGGTGATGTTCATCATCTTACTGCTGATCGTCGCGGTCGCGGCGTTCAACATCGTGTCGACGCTGGTCATGGTGGTCACCGACAAGCGCGGCGACATCGCGATCCTGAAAACCCAGGGTCTGACATCAAAAGCGGTGATGGGTATCTTCATCGTGCTCGGCACCATCATCGGCGTGACCGGCACGGTGATCGGAACGATCGGCGGCATCACGCTGGCCTTGAATGCAAGTTCGATCGTCAGGAAGATCGAAACCTTCTTCCAGGTCAATTTCCTGCCGGCCGATGTGTATTACATCAGCGAGCTGCCGTCCAAACTGGTCGCAACCGACGTTTATTCGATCGCCGGCATGGCCTTCTTGCTGTCCCTCTTGGCCACGCTGTATCCTGCCTGGCAGGCCGCCAAAGTCAACCCTGCCGAAGTCTTACGCTATGAATAACATGAACATCTTAGAATGCCGGCAATTGACCAAGCGCTATACCCAGGGCGAACTGGACGTCGAAGTCCTGAAAGGCGTCGATTTGACGATCGGCGTCGGCGAACGCGTCGCGATCATGGGCGCCTCGGGCTCCGGCAAAAGCACCTTGCTGCACCTGCTCGGCGGGCTTGAAAAACCCAGCAGCGGCCAGGTCGTGCTGGACAACGTCGATATCAGTAAAATCAATTCGTCAAAGCTCGCCAAACTCAGAAACCGCGCGCTCGGCTTCATCTACCAGTCGCACCATTTGCTCGGCGAATTTACCGTGCTCGAAAATGTCGCGATGCCGCAGTTGATTGCAGGCAAAACGGTCAAGGAAGCGCGCCATAATGCGGAAGAACTGATCAAGCGCGTCGGCCTCGGCCACCGGATAGAGCACAAGCCGGGGGAACTCTCCGGCGGCGAAAGACAGCGCGCCGCGGTCGCGCGGGCCTTGATCAACAAGCCTGCACTCGTGCTGGCGGACGAGCCGACCGGCAATCTGGACAGCAAGACCGCCCATCAGGTTTACGAATTGATGCTGGAATTGAATCGGGAAATGAACGTCAGTTTCCTGGTCGTCACCCACGACCATGAACTGGCGTCGAGAATCGGCAAGGTGCTGCATATGGAAGACGGCGTGATCGTTTATTGAAACGATCACGCGCGCCTGCGCTAATCTCCTCGGGCAGTTCCGTAGGCCGGATAAGCGTAGCGCATCCGGCAGCCATGCGGTGGATGCGCTATGCTTATCCGCCCTACCATTCGTTCCTTAAACCTCACGGCAGTGAAGTTCTGCATGGGAAGCAATGAGTGGAAGATATTCTGCTTCCGTATCATGAGCGCCAGAACGTGCATTGGAACGGATTGCCCTTTGCCAGCCTATGTTTCCGCTCGGCCCATTTTTTGGTGATGTACGCCCGCCAAAAATACTGAATGCCGAAATAGCCGGCGGACGAGCACAAAACTCCCAGTATCAAGCACCCCAGCAAAAACGGCTGCCAGACATCGCCCAGTTCGGACAACATATTACCGACCGAAAATTCGGCGCTTTGTTCGGTGACCGGGCCATTCGTAAACAACAGCCCGACGCGATAGGCGAAATAGAATAGCGGCGGCATCGTGACCGGATTGGTCAGCCAGACCAGCGCCACGGACAACGGAATATTGGAACGAAAATAGATCGCTCCGATTGCGGCAAACACCATCTGCATCGGCAGCGGTATCCACGCGCAGAACAAACCGACCGCAAAGGCCTTCGCGACCGAATGCCGGTTAAAATGCCAAAGATTCGGCTCGTGCAGGCTGTCGCCCAAAAACTGCAAATGCTTGTGCTGCTTGATCACCTCCGGATCGGGAACCAGCTTGTCCATAAGCCGTTTTACCAATTGTTTTGCCATAATGCTTATAATTCTGTTGATGTCTTATAAACTCCCGCGCGGAAAGGCGTTCCCGGCAGGCTTGGCCTAAGTGTAACAGTTTTTCGGATGCGCTAAAAAAATATTGCGGACGGCCTTATGATCACTGCGGCGCTCTGCTTTTTGACCGGCATCGTGCTGGTTCAGCAATTGCCCGACCTGCCCCAGCCGGGCTATTTATTGTTCCTTGGAGCCGCTCTGGGTCTTTCGATCTGGCGGCGCCGCTGGGGTGCGACGTTATTGCTGCTGGGCATGGCCTGGGCTATCGTGTTTGCGCTGATAAGGCTGGATGACCGGCTGCCCGCGCATCTGGAAGGCCATGACATCCAGGCCACCGGCCGTATCATCGGTTTGCCGCTGGCAGAGGATAAAAGCGTCCGCTTCGACTTTGCGCCGACCCCAGCCGATCCCCGCTTGCCGTCACGGCTACGTTTGACCTGGTACCAAGCGGAAGCCGTGGTCAAGGCAGGGCAAAGCTGGCGTTTCACGGTTAAATTGAAACGGCCGCACGGCACGGCCAATCCGGGCGGCTTCGATTACGAGCGCTGGCTGTTTAGCGAAGGCATCGGCGCCACCGGCTATATCCGCAGTGCCCCGCCTCCGGAGTTGATCGAGGAAGCCGCTGACGCCGATATCGCGGGCCTCAGGCAAACGCTTGCGGACCGGCTTTCAGGATTGGCCGCGAATGCAACCAGCCTCGCGCTGATCCGGGCGTTGACGCTAGGCGACGGCAGCCAAATTACCCAGGCCCAATGGGATGTGTTCAGAAAGACCGGCACGACGCACCTGATCGTAATTTCCGGTTCGCATATCGGCCTGATCGCAGGCTTCGTCTATTTTCTGGCGCTCAAAGGCTGGGCCCGAATCGGCCTGCTCCGCTGGTCGCCGCCTCGGGTTGCCGCGATCATCGCGCTGCTCGCGGCGGTATTTTATGCGTTTCTGGCCGGCTTCGCGGTGCCGACGCGCCGCGCGGTGATCATGCTGGCGATCGCGATAGCCGCGGTGATCTGGCAGAGAAATACCCGGCCCTTTAACACCCTGGCCGCCGCGTTACTCGCGGTGCTGGTCGCCGATCCCCTGGCCGTATTATCGGCAGGCTTCTGGCTGTCTTTCTTTGCGGTCGGCCTGATCCTCTTCGCGATTGCAGGGCGGCTCGAAAAACCGAATCTTTTGATTGGCGCGCTCAAACTGCATGGAGTCACCTCACTCGGTCTCGCCCCCTTCCTGCTGTTTTTCTTTCAACAAGTCTCTTTGATCGCGCCGCTGGCGAATCTGATCGCCGTGCCGGTCATCAGCGTGATCGTCCTGCCTTTGTCGCTGCTCGCCCTGCTGCTCCTGCCGCTGTCATCGGCCGCCGCAAGCCTGCTGCTGTTGCCGGCCGACTACTCCTTGCAGGGCCTGATGTGGCTGCTGATCCAGATGGCAGAGATTCCGGCCGCGACGATCAATCATCCGGCGCCGTCTTACTGGACGCTGCTCGCGGCGATACCCGGCGCCTTGCTCTTGCTCGCGCCATTCGGCACGCCGTCGCGCTGGCTCGGCGGCGTGATGCTGCTGCCCTTGATGTTCACCAACGCCGACCGGCCCGAACCCGGCGAAATCCGAATGGCCTTGCTCGATGTCGGTCAGGGCCTTGCGGTCAGCGTGCAAACCGCCGATCACTGGCTGGTGTACGATACCGGAGCGCAATTTTCGGCCGCAAGCGATATGGGCCGCAACGTGGTATTGCCTTATCTCCATGCCGAAGGCGCGGACAAGATCGACACACTGATCGTCAGTCATGGCGATAACGATCATATCGGCGGCGCGCAATCTATTCTGAGCACTTTGTCGGTAGCCCGGCTCCTGACCAGCGCGCCGGACAGGCTTAAGGACCATTCGCCATCACTCTGCAAGGCAGGACAAAGCTGGCAGTGGGATCAGGTCGATTTCACGATGCTGGCGCCGGATCATCTCGACCCGGCGACGGACAACAATAATTCCTGCGTGCTGAAGATTCAGTCCGAATACGGAACGATTCTATTGACCGGCGACATCGAAGCTCCCGCCGAATCCTGGCTGGTCGATCGCTATGGCAAAGGCCTGCGCGCCGATATTCTGGTCGCGCCGCATCACGGCAGCAAGACCTCGTCGACTCGGGCTTTTCTGGAGGCGGTACAGCCCCGCTATATTCTGATTCCGTCAGGCTACCGGAATCAGTTCGGCCATCCGCATCCGAGCGTGCTCGCGCGCTATCGGGACCTCAAAGTCCGATGGCTGACCAGCGCCGACAGCGGCGCGATCCTGGTCAACCTAGGCGAACAGCGGATGACCGTAGCAGCCTACCGGGAGCTGGACAAAAAATATTGGCGCGCGTGGGAGGCCTCATCCTCGCCGCCTCATCTACTGCCTGAGTTGTCTGAGCACGTCCCAAAGTGAGCGCACATTCGATTTGGGATCGGACAATAAGGCGGTAATCGAAAGTTCTTCCAGCGACGCGCACAACGACACGAAGGCTGCCATGCGAAGCGGCCAGACCGGACCGCCTAAAATCAAAATGAACAAGGAGACGCCGACCGATGCCGCAGCCAGCTTGACCAGCCAGGTATGGTAACTGGTGAGTAGTCCGAACTTGATCATGCCCGCCACGGGCGGCGCAAGACAGCTGCCGACAATCAAAACGACAGATAACAGTTCGCGCATGACCAGCTCGGGCCACAGCCAGTAACTGCAAATCGCGATGGTCATATAGGTCAGCAAATCGGCAAAGCTGTCGAGCGTGGCGCCGAATTCGGTCACCTGCCCGGTTAGACGGGCGGCCAGTCCATCCAGCACGTCGCTTAAAAAAACCAGCGCCAACAAGACCATGAAGGCCTGTTCATCGCCCAGCCAGGCAAAGCCCAACAAACCGGGTGCCGCGACGAAGCGGAAACTGGTCAGCAGATTGGGCAGGGTCAGTAGAGACTTAAAAAAAGGAGTTTGACTGTTCATAATGTAAACGTCGCTGCCAGCGGCGCATGGTCGGATAACTTGCGCCAGGGAGAGCCAGCCAGACGTTCGCAGCCGACCGGCGTCAGCCCGCGAAAATAAATCCGGTCCATCTGCAAAATCGGCATCCAGCTGGGAAAGGTACGCGCATAGTTGCCATGGGTGAGATGAAAAACCTCCCGCAGCCCCAAATGCTGTTGAAAATGCCGCTCCGCCTGGCTTAGCCAGTCATTGAAATCGCCGGCGACGATCAACGGCGCGTGATGCGGCACATGCTGATCGATGCGCTCGCTCAGCCGATCGAGCTGGGCGCCCCGCTCCTTAGCGGTCAGGCCGAAATGGATGCAGACGATGTGCACGTCGGTATCGGTGCCCGGCATTTGAATCACACCGTGCAACAGGCTGCGGCTGGCCCAGGGAAACGGCGAGACATTGATGTTTTCCCAACTGACAAAAGGAAAACGGCTCAAGATCGCGTTGCCGTGATGCCCGGTGCGGTACACCGCATTCTTGCCGTAGATATAAAACGGCCAGATTCCTTCGGCGATAAACTCGAATTGCGAAAGCTCGGGCCAGTTTTCGACTTCCTTGGCATGCCGATGATGCTCGCCCTGCATTTCCTGCAGAAACAGCAAATCGGCCCCCGCCTCGGCCAGCGCCTCTTTCATCTGATGCAAGACGAAACGCCGGTTACCGGGGTTGAATCCCTTATGAATGTTATAGGTTAAGACCTTCAGACCCGGTTTTTTCATAATGCTCCGCACTAAATAAAGAACTAAGGCTGTTTACGCAAATGCCATTTGTACAACAGAGGCGACGACCATGACTCGATCAGATAAAAGACGCCGACCAGGAAGGCGATTTCAAGCCACCCTATGCCCAGTTGCGATTTGACCAACACGAGCGGTAACAGCGATTCGAGCGGCGTATCGAGACCGCGAAAATGACTGCCTTCCTCCCGTCCCAACCGTCTTTTGCAAAAGCTGGCCAGCAAATCGCCCGCCATCGCGCCGACCGCAAACCATACACCGATAGAAGCGCCACATCCCAACCCGTACGCGACTAAAGCCGTCGCGGCGAGCGCGGCGAATAAACCGCGCCAGGTCTTGGCCGCGCCAAAGAGCGGACGGCCATCGCCGAGCCGAAAACCGCCGTCGATGGGCTTCGCGGTGCTAGCATCGACTAAGCCGGCTAATACCGGCGCGCCGTTCGCTGCCAGCAGCAAGACAAGCCCCTTAACAACGGCGATCCAACTCAAATCGGCCGTCATGATATGACATCGTCAGTGTCGTTGGCCGGCGGAGCTATCTAAGCCACACCGACACATGCTGCCAATACACGCCTAGCATAAAACATCCTCCCATTAGACCCCACTTGCATAACCAAAAATCCATCAACGGCCGGTGATAGTGGCTCATGACGGCTTCCACTTTATTTTTCACTTGATCGTGCATATGATATTTTCTTTGCATGATAGTTCTCCTCGGGTTAAATTACTTGAAAGAACGGTAGCTCCGCATCTGGCCGACCACGACGCCCTGAATGGCGACTTGCTCCGGCCGGTAGGCCATCGCCTGCATGCCGGCATTGGCCGGCACCAGCAGCACGCTGTCCTGGGTTTGCTGAATATATTTCAATGTGGCTTCCGACTGGTCGATTAGAGCAACCACGATCTCGCCGTTGCTGGCGTAATTGCGCTGCTCGATCACCACCCAGTCGCCGTCGAAGATGCCGGCCTCGATCATCGAATCGCCCTTGATCTGCAACACGTAACACGGCTTATCGGTTTGCAGCGCCTCGGGCACCGTCATGTACTGAATATTTTCGACCGCTTCGAGCGGCCGGCCGGCGGCGATCCGCCCGACCAACGGCAAGCTGTGTTGATTGCAGGAGCGCGAGAGGCGCTGCGGCAGTTCGGTCAACCTGACGCCGCCCTGTTTGTTGCTTTGGAAGGGTTCCACCAGACCCGCATCGATCAAGGCCGTGACATGCTTATAAAGCGATCCGCGCGAGGCCATGCCCAGCGCGGCGCACAGCTCGTCCAGTGTCGGCGGATACGCAAAGTTTGCGTGATTTTCACACAAAAAATCGAAAATTTCCCGCTGCCGTCGGGTTAATGCATTCACTCGTCAGTCCCTCAAAATCGAAAGTGGCTAAAGATTATCAAAGACTCGCCAGAAAGAGAACAAAAAGAGAACAAGAGCCGAAAAAATTTAAATTACTTCTTAACTATCAAAAAGATACAAAAACAATCTGATAAGCTGAAACGGCGATATTTGCGGTTTCCTCGGTTTTTTATACCGCCCCTTAAACCCCTATCCTGTAGATAGTGAAAAAACCTTCGCGAAACCGTCTCTATAGAGAAGCGGCTTTCGCGAACCCGGCTGCCGCCTCACAAGTTTGCCAACAAAGACTAATCTTTAGCCATTGACTCAACCTATACAAAAGGACGTGTAAACATGACCCAGCCATTTTCAGCCCCCACACTTCCGCTTTCGGTATTCCGCTTTCATTTTTCGGTCGAGCGGCCGATCCTCTTGCCGCCCTACCCTGGCTCCGCCTGGCGCGGCGCGTTCGGCACCGCGCTCAAAAAAACCGTCTGCATCGTCAGAAACACCCCATGCGGCGATTGTCTGCTGAAACACTCCTGCGCCTATTCCTATCTGTTTGAAACGCCGCCGCCCGGCGACGCGCTAAAAATGCGCAAATACACCGCGGCTCCGCATCCTTTCGTGCTGCAATTGCCGGAGGATACGCGCGACGGCTCGTCGGCCTATAAGCTGCAAACGGTGGTCTTCGGCCATGGGCAGCGTTTTTTCCCTTATCTCGTGCATGCCCTGAAAACCGCCGGCGAACAAGGCCTGGGCGCCAAACGCCAGGCCTTTCTGCTCGACCATATCGAACAATTGAGCGTCACAGCGCCCCCAAAAGTCATCTACCAGCACGGCAAACTCGAACCGCTCGCCGCACCCGCGCCACCCGACATTCCCGGCATGCCGCCGCGAATACGACTGACTCTCCATACCCCGATGCGGATCAAACAGGACAGCAAAAACCTGAATGGCGCGCATTTCAGTTTTGCCGCCTTTTTCGGCAATCTGCTCCGGCGGATTTCGATGCTGACCTATTTTCATACCGACACGCCGCTCGAAACCGATTTTGCCGCGTTGATGCATAAAGCCAGACAAATTGAATTTGCCGGCAAAAACCTGAACTGGTACGACTGGACGCGCTATTCCTCGCGTCAGCAAATCGAAATGCAACTGGGCGGCGTGGTCGGCACGCTGGAACTCGACCTTGAAGAGCTGGAAGATTTTTGGCCCTACCTCTGGCTCGGCCAATGGACGCATGCCGGCAAGGCGACCAGCATGGGCATGGGGCGTTATCGCATCAATCTGAGCAATGAGCGGATCCATTTGATCCCAGGAGACCTAAAGCATGGCGATTAACCCCTTGCTGGAACAATCCAGCCGTATCGCATTGGCGGCGTTTTTGCATGATCTCGGCAAATTTGCCGAACGGGCCAGACTTCCGGTCGACCCGGAGGTGCTGGATGCGAACAAGCAACTGTATTGCCCGCATCGCAAAAACCACGTCGACGACAGAGGCTGGTTCACCCACGTCCACGCGGCCTATACCGGTTTGGCGATGGATGCGATCGAAGATTTTTTGCCCGATCTGACGGGAACGGATTTTGCGCCGTTCGGTTCATGGAAAACCCAGGACGCCGATGATTCGTTCATCAACGCGGCCGCGATGCACCATAAGCCGAAAACCTTTCTGCAATGGGTGATCGCCACCGCCGACCGGGTCGCTTCAGGTTTCGATCGGGAAGAATTCGAGCAATACAACGCCGCGGACGAAGGCACCGCAACCGGGAAAAACCACTACACCGCGCGCCAATTGCCTCTGTTCGAGCAGATACGACTGCATGGCGAAGCGCCGCAAGCCTACGCATACCGTTACCCGCTCAAACCGTTATCGCCAAACAGCATTTTTCCGGTCAAGGCGGCGGGATACGAAAGCAACGACAACGCGGCCGCGCAGCAAGAATACAACGACCTGTGGCAGGGCTTCACCGCGGCGCTCAGGCAGATGCCGACATCGCACCGCGCCAACGGGTCTCTATGGCTCGATCATTTCGAAACGCTCTGGGGCGTCTATACGCAAGCGATCCCTGCCGCGACCGCTTTCAATGTCCGCCCCGACGTGTCGCTGTACGACCACTCCCGCGTCGCCGCGGCGCTGGCGACGGCTTTGTGGCGCTATCATCAAGAGCGCGGCGAAACCGGAGAGAGCGCCGCCGAAGCGCTGAAAGATCCGCAAAAAAGCTGGAGCGAAAACAAATTCCTGCTGATTCAGGGCGATTTTTTCGGCATTCAGGACTTCATCTTCGCCAGCGACGGCGAAACCGGCAAACGCGCGGCCAAACTGCTGCGCGGACGTTCGTTTTATGTATCGCTGCTGGCCGAATGCGCGGCGCTGAAAGTGCTCGATACGCTGGATTTGCCGTCCACCAGCCAGGTGATCAACGCGGCCGGCAAATTCATGATCGTCGCCCACGACACCCCGGCGACGCGGGAAAAACTGCAACAGGTGCAAAACACACTCGACGCCTGGTTTTTAGAACACAGCTTCGGGCAAGCCGGCGTCGGCCTCGCCTGGACCGAAGCCAGCTGCAATGATTTCCGCCGCGGCAAAAACGGTCAAGACAGTCCCTACCGGCAACTGATCGACAAATTGATAAGACAAATGGAGATCATCAAAAACCGGCGTTTCGATCTCTGCGCAAAATCCGCCGAGGCCATCGTCTTCAACGGTTTCCTCGACCGTTTCGACAACACCAAGGGCGTCTGCAAGATCGACGGCCGTTCGCCGGCGACCGAAGCCTTCGAAGAGGATTATATCTGTCGACTCGCCAAAGACCAGATGGACATCGGCGCCTGGCTGGTCAACCCGAATAAGCAGCGCATCCTGATTAGCCGCGAAACATTGACCCTCGGCAGTGAAGTCAAAATTCCGATCTTCGGCTATCACGTCGGCTTCGTCGAAAATGAAGACCGGCAAGGCAAATTCGGCGAACAAGCCAGAAACGGCAACTTGCTTCGGGCCTGGGATTTTTCCTTGCCTGATACCGATCCAGACCGAGCGCTTTGGAATGGCTACGCGCGCCGCCACATCAACGCCTATGTGTCGCTGGCCGATGAACGGGACTTACAGGAAGAACTTTTGGGCAAGTACATCGGCATCGAAGAACCGCTCGAACTCGATGCCGTCAAAACGTTGAACCATCTCGCCTGCAGCGATCGGAAACTCGACCGCGAACGGCAGGACAAATGGCTCGGCATCAGCGCGCTGTCCACCCTGAAAGGCGACGTCGACAATCTCGGCCGGATCTTCGAAAAAGGCCTCGGCAACAACATCAGCTTCAGCAAAACCGCCGCCCTGTCCCGGCAAATGAACGCATTTTTCACCGTGTACCTGCCCTGGCTCTGCCGAAACGAATTTCAGGACAGCTACACCGTCTTCGCCGGCGGCGACGATTTTTTCCTGATCGGGCCCTGGCTGTCGCAAATCAAGCTGGCCGGCAAAATGCGGCAAGCTTTTCAAAGCTATGTCGCAAACAATCAGGAGGTACACTTTTCCGCAGGCATCTGCACGACCAAGCCGGGCCTTCCGATCACGCAACTGGGCGACCTGGCCGAAGATGCGCTGGAAGCGGCCAAGGGGCATAATCCCAAAAACCAAAAGCCGGCCCCGAAAAATGCGGTGACCTGTTTCAATCAACACATTGGATGGGACGAGTTTGCGGAATTGACCGGTCAGCGCCAACAGAACCTGCTCCGGCTCAGCGAGGACAACGGCTTAAGCACCGGCTATGTTTACGGCCTGCTGAACCTGATCGAGATGGCCGAAAAGGTCGAACAAAACCCTGAAAACGCCCTCTGGCACAGCTACTTTGCCTATCGCACCGCCAGGATGCTGGAACGCAAAAAGCTGGATAAAGACCAGCGTAAACAAAGGCACGCCGCACTGGCGGAAGAAATCGCCAATGCGGGAATCAAGGGGCATGGCGGTAACTATCGAGTAACCCTGTTTTGTCACTTGTACCAACAACGCGACTGACAGGAAAAATGCAAACCATCCGTGGGAGCGACGCCTACGTCGCGACTTGACGCTAATCGCGACGTAGGCGTCGCTCCCACCACAGCCTTAACGACTTGGCGATGGTATGACCCAGAGCCTAGAGACGAAACAATTTTTTTTGCATACGACCCAGGAGAATCCAATGGCGACATACCCCCCACAACGGCAAAGCCACGGCTATCGCGGCGGGCACGACGACAAGCCGGCCCACAAGCCGCTCGATACCTCGAGAATCCAGCTCAAAGACATCAAGGCCGATCTATTCGATGTGATCGCCAGGGAAACGGCCGAAACGATTGCGGACAACAAAAACAGCAACAAACCGACGCAATTGCGTCGTTTTTATGAAGAAATCGTGATGTGGGAAAGCAAAGCCGGCCAGCACCCGGAAAAATTTGACGAATACCTGCCGTTCATTCGGATGATCAACGCCAAAGCCGCCTATGCGCTGGGCAGAAAATTGGTCGACGACAACTATGTCAAACTGATCAGTGACGGCCTGCAACAGGTTGACAGCCTGAAGACCCTGCGCCACTTCAAACTGTTCATGGAAGCCTTCATGGGCTTTTACAAAGAGAAAAGACCCAAAGACTAACGGAGATTCGCGATGCAACTGACTCATATCCAAAAGCTCACCGGCCAAATCGAACTGCTCAGCGGCCTGCATATCGGCAGCGGCAACACCGAAATCCACATCGGCGGCACCGACAATCCGGTCATCAAGAACCCGATCACCCAGGAACCCTATATCCCAGGCTCCAGCATCAAAGGCAAAATACGGAGCCTCTTGGAGTGGCATTTGGGGGTGGTCGGGCACACGGACGGCCATCCCTTGAGCTTCAAGCACCTGAAAAAATTGGACGGCAACGTGCTGGATAAAGCCAAAGCTTTGATCAAGCTGTTCGGCGGCGCACCCGATGGCGAGATCGACGAGACCTTGGTGAAAGAAATAGGCCCTACCCGTCTGTCATTCTGGGATTGCTCGCTGGACCCTCAATGGGTGAAAGAAATGGATGCCAAAAACCTGCTGCTGACCGAAACCAAAATGGAAAACATGATCGACCGCATCCGCGGCACCGCCGAGCACCCCCGCAATACCGAGCGCGTGCCGGCCTCAGCCAGGTTCGATTTCAAACTGACGATTCGCGTGCATGACCACGAAGACCTGACCGACACGATTCTGGCCGGCCTCAAACTGCTCGAACTGACCGGCCTCGGCGGCTCCGGCTCGCGCGGCTACGGCAAAATCGCCTTTAGAGACTTGCGGCTTGACGGCCAGGACATCCAGGCGAAACTCGACCGGCTCAACCTGCAAGAGGCGGCGTGATGCAGAGCTTTTTTTGTGCGTCGCTGACGCCTTTATCGGCTTTCGCCACGCCGCTGAAGGGCGATACGCTGTTCGGCCAACTCTGCTGGGCGATTCGCAACCGCTTTGGCGAGACCCGGCTGATCGATCTGCTGAACGGTTACACCGAAGACAGGCCGTTCGCGGTGGTCGCCGATGCCTTTCCGGAAGGCTACTGGCCGTTGCCGAAACTGCCTGGCAGTTTTTATGCTCTGCCGGAAGATGAGGATCGCAAGGCCGTCAAGAAGCGCGCCTGGCTGCCGGAAGCCGCCTTCGACAAGCCGCTCGCCGACTGGCTGCAACAAGCCGTCACTGCCTCCACCATCGCCGCGCAGCAAGCCGTGGGAGCGACGCCTTTATGCCCTTCAGGGTGCACGTCGCGACTAACAACGCTCAGCGAAAAACACCCCCAGCCCCACAACACCATCAACCGCCTGACAAACACGACCGGCGCCAACGGCTTCGCGCCCTACAGCATCGAGCAGGAATGGTTCATACCGGGTTTACGCTGGTCACTGCGCCTGCTCCTGGATACGGAACGCTTGAGCGCGGAACACTGCCGGCAATGCCTCACCGACATCGGCGACTTCGGTTTCGGCAAGGACGCCAGCATCGGCCTCGGCAAATTCGAGATTGCGGATTTCCAGACTGCCCCCTTGCCGGCGCAAAACCATGCCAACGCCTGCCTGACGCTCGCGCCGTGCGCGCCGCAAGGCCTGGGTTACGACAGCCGGCGCAGTTACTACCAATTGTTTACCCGCTTTGGCCGGCACGGCGACATCGCCATGCACCAACAAGGCAAGCCCTTTAAAAATCCGGTGTTGCTGGCGCAAACCGGCGGCGTTTTTGCCGTCAGTCCTCCGGCGCGCGGCTTTATCGGGCAAGGCATCGGCGGCGGCAGGCAATTGTCCAAAACCCTGGACGCCACGGTGCAGCAAGGCTATGCGCCGGTGCTGCCGATCGCGGCGCATTTTTGAGGGAAGTCATGAGTTTTTTAAAGCACTACACGCTGAAATACACGCCGCTGTCGCCCATCCATATCGGCACCGGCGACAGCTACGAACCGACCAATTACGTGATCGACGACGACACCCTGTACGAATTCGACACCGGCGCCGCGGTCGCCGCGTTGACCGAAACCGACCGGGCGCAACTGTCCAAAATCGTGTCGGCAAGACCGGACACGCAAATGCTCAAGGCCGTGCAGAAATTCTTCTACGACCGCCGCGACGCGTTAAAGCCGTGGGCGGTCAACGCGATTCCGGTGCTGGATGGGGTTGCCAGGCTTTATGAAGACCGTGTCGGCAAGTCCGCCAATCGCGAGGCCGACGGCAAACAGGTGATCAACCGGCTCGAAATCGACCGCACCGCCTACAATCCGATCAATCGCCAGCCGGTGCTCTTCGGCTCCTCGGTCAAAGGCGCGATACGGACCGCGTTGCTGGATAAAATCAATGCCGGCGCCCGCGCCCGTCCGAACGAGCGCAAGGGCCTGCATGAATTTCAGGGGCGCTTGCTGAAATACCGAGATCCCGAGCGCGGCAGATTGCAGTTGGAACTCGACCCCCTCCGGCTGATCAGTTTCTCGGACGCGATTTGGCAGCAGGAGCCCAATCTCCCGACTTCGCAGGTGTTTTTGGCGGTCAATCGCAAAAAATCCCCGGTCGTCAATCAAGAAGGCAAGTTACGCCAGGCGATGGGCGAAAACCTCTACCAGATTCTGGAGTGCGTGCCGGCCTGTTATGCCCGCACCTTTACCGGCCAGCTCACCCTTCAGTCCGTCGGCTCCGATAATCACCGCGCATTGCCGGCAGCCGAACTGCGTTTTACGGCCGAAGAGATAGCCCAGACCTGCAATCTTTTTTATCTCCCTATTCTGACCGCGGAACGCAAACTGATGCAGGAAAGAAATTATCTGCATAGCGGCTGGAATCAAACCATCACCGATATACTGGCCTTGAATCAGGACAAACTTAAAACGGGCAAAGCCTTCATGCTGCGTGTCGGCCGGCATTCCGGCGCGGATTCGGTCACCGTCAGCGGCGCGCGCAACGGCAACATCAAAATCATCAAAGGCAAAGGCCAGCAGCCCGAATATGCCGATTCGCCCAAGACCCTCTGGCTGGCCGCCCAAACCAAGGAACAGCGCACCGACCTCTTGCCTTTCGGCTGGGTGTTGGTCGAAATCGAGCCCGGCGCATCGACCGCAAAGGCATGGCCCGAACTCACCGAACTCTGCGCCAGTCAACAGCACGACGCCCGGCGCTGGGCCGAAAAGCAGGCCAAACAAAAGGCCGAACTTCAAGAAAAACGCCGCGAAACCGAACAACGCCGCGAACGCGAGGAAACCGAACGCCGCCGGCAAGCGGAACTTGCGGCGCAAGCCGAACAGGAGCGCCAGGCAAAGGAAGAGGCAAACCGTCAACGGCTGCAATCGATGACGCCCGAACAACTGCAAATCGATGGCCTAAAGCAAAAGCTGCAAGAAAAACAGGCCGTCAACGCCCGCGAACAGATCGGCGGTCCGCTTTACAGCGAATTGCGCGAACTGATCGGCGGCGCTGCGGCTTGGCCGGCCGAAGACAAAGCCGAATTACACCATGTCGGCAAAGACATCCTGAAATTCATCGGCGCGGAAGGCAATAAAAAGGCCAAGGAATTGTTGAAGACCTTACAATGACATCTTTTGGAAAATCTGGTGACGACCTGCAACCATCCTTTCTCTAGTCGCGACGTGGGCGTCGCTCCCACCGGCTCCACACTTGTGGAAGCGACGCCCACGTCGCGACTAAAAAAACCAAAACCCGACCCGCATAGCCAATCGCTGCGCAAAGGTAGGCGTTCCATACCCAATCAAATCTATCTGATCACGACGACCACGCAAGATCGTGTGACGGTGTTCAGCGATTTTTATGCGGCACGGGCACTGATCTGCCTATTACACACAGACCCCGAAGCCAAGACCCTTGCCTTTGTCGTGATGCCGGATCACCTGCACTGGCTGATGCAATTGGGGCAAATCCGCCCGCTCAGTCAGGTCGTCGCAAGCCTCAAAACGCTTTCCGCCAAAAAAATCGGCAAACCGCTTTTGCAGGAAGGGTATCATGATCACGCCTTGCGCCAGGAAGAAGATTTACGGGCAGTCGCGCGCTATATCGTGGCCAATCCGCTGCGCGCCGGCTTGGTCACCCGAATCGGCGATTATCCGCATTGGGATTCGATATGGCTTTGAGAGCTTCAACATTAATCAACGCCGTGGGAGCGACGCCCACGTCGCGATTAAAAACAGGCTTCAGTCGCGACGTAGGCGTCGCTCCCACCTCACCCAACTTGATTATTGACTCACATGACCACCTACTTCGTCTCCCGCCACCCCGGCGCGATCGACTGGTCCCGGCGCCTGGGCATCCAGGTCGACCGGCAGCTCGATCACCTGGACATCGACCGCATCACCCCCGGCGATGTCGTGATCGGCAGCCTGCCGGTCAATCTGGCCGGCGCGGTCTGCGCCAGGAACGCCCGCTACATTCATCTGACGCTGGACCTGCCCTTCGATGCGCGCGGCGTCGAACTGGACGCGGAAGACATGCAGCGCTTCGGCGCCAAACTCGAAGAATATCGGATCACCAGGGTAACGGCATGACTGCAAACCTCTTCGGCTGGAGCGACCAAGCCTGGCAAACGCTCGACCAATTCGGCATCCTGTTCGGCGATCTGATGCTGCTCACCTCGATCAGCGGCCTCGTGTACGGCCTCTATAAACGCAACGACATCCGCCAGTGGCTGACCCGCAACCGCTTTCCCAGCATCGGCGGCCGTCCCGAACTGAGCCGCTGGCAAGGTCTGATCTTTACGGTCAGCCGCGCCAACGTGCCGGCCTGGGTCATCGGCCAAGTGCATCCCGAAGCCGTCGGCCTGCTGCTGACCTACTCCAGCCAGAGCGAAGGCGAACAGATCAAGGCGCAGGCGCGGCAAATAGGCATAAACGTCATCAGCCGCCACATCGACAACCCCGACGACCCGGCCGAAGTCAAACAAAAAACCGCCGAAATCGTGCGCGCGATGCAGGCGGACGGCATCGATCCCATCGCGGTCGATGTGACCGGCGGCAAAACCCCGATGAGCCTCGGCGCCTTCATGGCCGCCGAAGAAGCCTCGATCGACACCCTCTACGTGACCGCCGCCTACAAAGACAGCAAACTCGACATGGCCACGGCCAGCATCATCGCGATCTCGCAAGCCGGAGTGCGCGGATGAAAGTTCCCGTCCACCTGATCCTGATCTCCGCCCAGGCAGTCCCGAACATCACCCCCTTGCTGGACGACGCCTTCAAGCCCGGCAAGGTGATCATGCTGGTCAGCCGCGACATGCAGACGCGCGCGGACTGGCTGGAAGCGGTGATCGAAAAACGCGGCATCGACGCCCAACGCTGGTTGATCGACGATCCCTGGGACATCGAACACATCCAAAGCCGCGTGATCGACCTGCTCGGCGCCCAGGCGGAACAGGCCATTGCGCTGAACGCCACCGGCGGCACCAAGCCAATGAGCATCGCCGCCTATGAAATTTTTCGCGAATTCGGCTACCCGATCTTTTACGTCCACCCCGAACAAGACCGCATCATCTGGATGTATCCGCCCCAACAGCCGAGCCAGGCGCTCGCCGACCGCATCAAACTGCCGGAATTCTTCCAGGCCTACGGCGCGACCGTCACCGGCCAAGGCGACAAACTCGGCGTTCCCCCGGCCTACCGCGCGTTAACCGAAGACATCATCAGCCGCATCGACCAGTATGAAAAAGCCCTGGGCACATTAAACTTTAGGGCGGCCAGGGCCGAACGCAGCCTTGCGGCCGAATTGAACGACTACGAAATGCGCAATGACGACTTGCTGCAATTGATCGAGCTGTTCGAGAGCGCGGGTCTGCTCGCGCTGGAAAAAAACAGACTGACGTTTCGGGACGAAGACGCGCGCTTTTTCGTCAACGGCGGCTGGCTGGAGCAGCATGTTTACGGCCAGTGTCTGAATTTGAAAAAATCGGCCGGCATCCAGGATATCGGCCGCAGTATAGAGGTGGAACGGCTGCATAAAAACCAGCCGGTCAGAAATGAAATCGACGTCGCCTTGCTGAAGGACAACCGGCTCTACCTGATCGAGTGCAAGACCAAGGTCTTCAACGGCAATCATGCCGTGCACAGCGAAGGCGCGCAGACGCTCTACAAACTGGATACCTTGAAAGACCTGCTGGGCGGTTTGCAAGCCCGCGCGATGCTGATAAGCTTTACCCAACCCAAGAAACACGACTTGCAACGCGCCGGCGATCTCGGCATCGCGGTTTGCAGCCATCGCGACCTGCTAAACCTGAAAGAAAAACTGAGGGCCTGGATAAGATGACACCAATTAACTTTTCGAACGTGCAAAATTGCCCCAACCCCATTGCCAACCCATTGATTATAAAAGGAGGAAAACACCGAGCTATTTAAAACACTGACCTTATAAAGAAGGGATTAAAACCGATTTGAACGCGGCGATTAACATTGAGCGCGATTTAAAACACTGACCTTATAAAGAAGGGATCACCAACCACCCTAACGGGTTGACAAGCTTGTCAACCCTGCAATTCGGCGGCTCCATGCGTATGCTGTACGCATGAGCCAACGCCAACTTTACATCGCCGCTTACGACATCCGGGACCCCAAGCGTCTACGCAAAACGCTGCGGGTGATTCGCGCCTATGCGTCCGGCGGCCAGAAATCGGTCTATGAATGTTTTTTGAGCAAAAGCGAAAAGGCCGCCTTGCTGTCCGAAGTCAGCGATGTGATCGACACCGACGAAGACCGTTTTTTTCTGCTCAGGCTCGATCCGCGCAGCAAAGTTTATACGCTGGGCAAGGCATTGCCGCCGCAGGACGGCGCTTTTTATTACGTTGGCTAAGACATCGATGTCGTGTCCATCGCCACGGTAAACGAAAGCACCGGTGGGAGCGACGCCTACGTCGCGACTCGAGGCTTTAATCGCGACGTGGGCGTCGCTCCCACCACCATAGGTTTTGAACGAGGAGACACTATGCACACATTGTATTTGGATAGGAAAAATCTGGCCGTCAAACTCGACGGCGGCGCGCTGGCTTTGTACGAAAACGGCGAACGGCGCGGCACGGTGCCGCTGCATTTGCTGGAAAGAGTCGTCGTCAAAGGCGGCGTGGAGGTAGAGAGCCAGGTCTTCGGCGCATTGAGCGAGCGCAAGATAGCGCTACTGTTTTTGTCGGGCCGCACCAGCCAAATCAAGGCGATGTCGTTCAATCCCTCGCATAACGACATCAACCGGCGGCTGGGCCAGCTTCGCGCTTATTTCGATGCGGATAGCCGCCTGGAGATGGCGCAAGGCCTGGTGATCGCGAAGATTCACAATCAGCGGCAGTTGCTACAGGAAGCGATGGCCGCGCGCGCCGATTTGCGCAGGCCGTTGTTTGCTTCGATCGAAACGCTGGATACGATTTTACGGAAACTGGCGGCATCGCCGGTCGCGATCGAACCCTTGCGCGGCTATGAAGGCAGCGCTTCGGCGGCTTACTTTTCGGCTTATTCGACGCTGTTTCCGCCGTCACTCGAATTCGGCAAGCGCGTCAGGAGGCCGCCGACCGATCCGGTCAATGCCTGCCTGTCGCTGGGCTATACGCTGCTGCATTTCGAGGCGGTGAATGGCTGCCTGCTGACCGGGCTCGAACCATTGCTGGGTTTTTATCACGAACCCGCATTCGGCCGCGAATCGCTGGCTTGCGACTTGATCGAACCTGTCAGGCCGCGGCTGGATAAAATCGTGTGGGAATTGTTCCGCGATCGCGAGCTGGACCAAAGCCATTTCACGCTGGACAAAGGCCGCTGTGTGCTGAACAAAAACGGACGCCGGCGCTTCTTCGCGCGTTACGAGCATTTCGCGGTTCCGGTCCGGCGCTGGCTGCGTTTGCAGGGGCATAAGCTGGCTAAGACCTATCTGCAAACCGTCTGGGACAAACCGCTGTGAGGCCGTTATACATCACCGGCTCGCAGGACACCGAAGTCGATTACGAGGAGCCGGCGTTGGAGGTATCGGCGCCCGGCAAAAGCCGGCTGTTATTCCCGTTGTCCAGAGTGTCGCGCATCGTGGTGCAGGGCTTGGTCGCCTGGAAAATGCCGGCGCTGTATGCCTGCGCGGAGGCCGGCATCGCGGTCGTGTTCATGGACGAGAACGGCGAGGTGCGGGGGCGCTGGCTTGGTTGCGTGCGCGACCGGCAGACCCTGGAACAGTTATACGAAGATTTTTGGCAACATGCCGACGCTCTGGAGCGCTATCAGGACTGGCTGAACGGCATGCAGCGCATGGCGGTGCGCAGCGCGGCCCGGCGGTTGGGCTTTGGCGACTGGCAGGACGCCGATGCCGTAAGCTTGCGCCGCTGGTTCGAGGCGTCGGTCGATCGCGTCTGGCGCAAAAGCATCGAGCCGTTGACTGGCTTTTTGCTGGCCGCCGTGTTGCAGGCCTTGGGCGAAGCGGGCCTGGATGCGCGCAGTGAAAACCTGCATGACGAACGCATCACGCTGGCCGACGACTGGTGCAGGATTTTATGGTGGGATTTTTACCCGGCGCTGCGAGATTGGCATGCCCGCGCCCCTGCCCCGCCCGATCATCAGGCGCTGGTCGAATTTTATGAACAACGCCGGGGCCGCACCGGGCATTTGCTGCGCGGCCTGTTGAGCAAATGGCATCAATGCCTGCTGGAGATGCGTTGATGGCCAAGCAGCGCAAAAAACTGTATCTTATCAGTTACGACATCAGCGACCCGAAACGCCTGAGCCGGACTCACCGTGTATTGAAAAAAGCCGGACTGCCGCTGCAATATTCGGTGTTTACCGCGGTATTCAGCCAAACCCGCCTGGAGCGTCTCTTGACCTCGATCGAGCATATCATCGATCCCCGCGAGGATGATATCCGCTGTTATGTGCTGCCGGCAACGGTCGATTGCAAAACCTTGGGCCGGCAGATGTTTCCCGACGATGTGCTGTTGTTTGCGGGTGGCGTTAACCAGTTGCTGGGCTAAATATCGTTTCAGCACTCCCGCACAGCCATTACCGCGAAAATCGATAGTCGAAAAAGGGTGGGAGCGACGCCTACGTCGCGACTGAAGCCTGTTTTTAATCGCGACGTGGGCGTCGCTCCCACGGACGTGCTTTTTGCGGTCGCCTCGCCTGATAAGTTAAGCCGTTGGCTGAGCGAAGCGCCGTCCTGAGCTATTTGTTGGCTTCGGCTCCGCTCAGCCAACGATACGTTTTGCAGAGAAGCGGCACGCCCTTTGCCGCGAACTTCTCCAATAAACGAATGTCGCATTGTGTGCAACTTCATAGGAAAAACAAGTTATGCCATCAGAAACCGCAGCCAAACCCAAAGGACTCCCCGGCGCAGAAATTGCCAAGGCCGCCGAGCTGGTGAATTACCAGGACGGCTCCGTCGTCAGCCGGGAAATCATCAAGAAACCGACAGGCAACGTGACGATCTTCGCTTTCGACGAAGGCGAAGGCTTGAGCGAGCACACGGCGCCGTTCGATGCGCTCGTACATGTGCTCGAAGGCGAGGCGGACATCCGCATTGCAGGCCGGCAGCATCGCTTGCAGGGCGGCGAAATGATTCTGATACCCGCGCAGCAGCCGCATAGCCTGAAGGCCTTGCAGCGGTTTAAGATGATGCTGACGATGATTCGATCCTGAACCATGGGAGAGCGCGTTATGAACACGGCTAAATTCGATACGATTGGGCAATACCTCCTCAAGCGTCTCTATGATGCGGGCGTCAAGCATATCTTCGGCGTTCCGGGAGATTATATCCTCGGCTTTTACGATCTAATGGTCAACAGCCCCGTTCAACATATCGGCACTACGCGGGAAGACACTGCCGCCTTTGCGGCGGACGCTTATGCGCGCTGCCTGGGTCTGGGGGCCATGGCAGTCACCTATGGCGTCGGGGCGCTGAATACGGTCAATGCGGTGGCGGGCGCCTATGCGGAGTCCTCGCCGGTAATCGTCATCAGCGGGGCGCCCGGCATCCGCGAGCAAAGAGAGGATCCCTTGATTCATCATCGCTTCGGCCCTTTCACGTTCCAGCGCGAAATTTTCGAACGCATTACCTGCGCAACCGAAGTGCTGAATGATCCGGTGATCGCATTTCGCCAGATAGACCGGGCCATCGCCACGGCTCGCCGCTTATGCAAGCCGGTTTACATCGAAATCCCCCGCGATCTGGTCATGGCGGAAGGCTATCCGATGCCGGACGAGGCGTTGGAGCCGTTGGAGAGCGATGAAACCGCTTTATCGGAAGCGCTCGCGGAAACCATGGAGCTGATGGCCAAGTCGGTTTCGCCGATGATCATCGCGGGCGTCGAATTGCACCGGCGCGGACTTCAGAGCGCTTTGGTCAATCTCGTCGAGCGCGCGCACCTACCGGTCGTCGCCACATTATCCGGAAAGTCAGTGATGGCCGAGCGGCACCCGGCCTATCTCGGCATTTACGAAGGTGCGATGAGTTCGGAAAATGCGCGCTACATGGTGGAGCAATCCGATTTACTGCTGATGCTGGGCGTGACGTTGAACGACATCGATACCGGCATCTATACCGCAAAACTCGATCCCCATCATATGATCCGTGCGGCTCAGAACGAGGTTGTGATCAGCTCCCACCGCTACCCTCGCGTCACCTTGTCCGATTTTTTAACGGCCTTGGTGGGTTTGGTCAAAACGCGCAGCGAAGGATTTTCATCGCCGCCGGCAGCGTATGAAGCGAGCGCCTTTCCCGAACCGAAGCGGCCGATAACGACGGCCCGCATGATAGGCCGGCTCAATCAGGCGCTGAGCCCGGAGATGATCGTGGTGTGTGACGTAGGCGACTGCCTTTTCGCCGCGATCGATCTACAGGTACATGGACAGAGCGAATTCCTCGCCTCCTGTTACTATGCCACGATGGGTTTTGCCGTGCCGGCTGCATTGGGCGCGCAAATCGCCCGGCCTGACCATCGTTTGCTGGTGCTGGTCGGTGACGGCGCTTTTCAAATGACCGGCACCGAACTGTCAACGCACGCACACCTGGGCCTGAACCCGATCGTGGTGGTTTTCAACAATTCCGGCTACGGCACCGAACGGGGTATCCTGGAGGGTCCTTTCAATGACATCAGCAGTTGGCGTTTCGACCGGCTGGGTGAAGTTTTCGGTCCGTTGAAGGGGTACGATGCGGCTACGGAAGAAGCCTTTGAAGCCGCGCTGATCAATTCCCTGAACAATCGAACCATGCCGAGCATCATTAACGTCCATCTCTCGGCCGATGACGCTTCTTCGGCGATGAAACGCCTTGCGGAACACTTGAAATCCAGGGTGAAAGGCGGAAGCTGAGCGCTTGCCTCCGTAGTGTTTGAAGGCCTTGGGCGAGCATGGATAAAATGCGCGCGAATATTGTGATTTTTCTTAAGAGTGGCTATGCAAATCTGGGTTGATGCGGACGCCTGTCCGAAAGCGGTTAAGGAGATTTTGTTTCGGGCTTCGGAGCGCATGGGCATGACCACTACGCTGGTTGCCAATCAATTTGTACAGACGCCGCCTTCTCGCTATATCAGGCTGTTGCAGGTTGGTTCCGGTTTCGATGTGGCCGATAACGAAATCGTCAAAAGAATGAACGCCGGCGATTTGGTGATAACCGGCGATATTCCGTTGGCGCATGAAGTGATCGGCAAAGGCGGCCATGCCATCAATCCGCGCGGCGAGCGTTACACCCATGACAATATCAAGGAGCGTTTGAATATGCGCGATTTCATGGATACGTTGCGCTCGAGCGGAATCAATACCGGCGGTCCGTCCGCGTTGAGTGCACGCGACATACAAGCGTTTGCGAACCAGTTGGACAGATTTTTGTTACAGCACCGTTAGTTTTCGTCCTGAATCTGTCCCCCAGTAGTCAGTGCGATCGATCGCACAACAAGACCCTAAGCGTTCTTAATTGTCGTCTTTGGCAAAACCACCTGTTACAGGCTATTCTCCAAGGGCCTTCGCCACGGCTCGCTGAAATACAGCCTCATCGGGTTTGATGCCGGTCCATGCTTCAAATATCTGCATCGCTAGCTGCACCAGCATTTCCACGCCGTTAACAATCGGGCAGCCCATGTCTCGCGCCGCCTTCAGAAAGGGCGTAATGCGCGGATTGGTAATGACGTCGACAACGGTTGTGCTCTGAGAAACAGTTTCCCAATTAACGAGCACGGGTTCCAGCTGAGGCGCCGCCCCCAGATGAGTCGCATTCATCAGAATATCCGTGCCTTCGGGAACGCAAACTTCGCCGCTCCATTGCACCCAGTGGGCAGGAACCCCGGATACTCGGGTCACGGTTTGGGCAACCTCGGTCCCCTGGGACTCTCTTCGTGTGATAAGGGTCAGGTGTGAAGCTCCCGCCCATGCCAGTTCGACCGCCATGGCCCTGCCTGCGCCGCCGGCTCCGAGCATGACGACCCGCTTGCCCGCAATGGGCGTTACCTTCTGTATGGCTTTGACTACACCTTTACCGTCATTGTTGTGCCCGGTAAGACGACCGTCCTTGATGGTCATGTAATTGACTGCACCAATGGCTTTTACATCGGCATCAATTTCATCAAGATGCGGAATGGATACGACCTTGTAAGGCACAGTGATACAGGCGCCTGCAAAACCTAGGGCTCTTACACCTGCAATGGCAGCCGGAATGTTGTTTTCCGAAGTCACATCGCATTTCCAGAACTGCCAGCGGAGACCGTAGTGGGCATAGACTTCATCGAACATCTGATCTATCGGGTTTTCCGCAACAGGATGACCCAGCATCGTGGTCATTTGTTTTTGTGGGGGTAAAATAATATTCGACATCAATGAGCTCCTTATCTTTTTTCGGTCCCGAAGACACCATGCCTTGGCTGAAAACAATGTTATTGAATCACTTTCGGCGAATAAGTTCTTTTTTTCTACGTCAGTTTCCGCAAAGCCGTCGAGGAAGCGATCGGCAAGTTGCCTGACAAAACCGTGACTGATCAGGTTGAAGGCAGGATCATCCGGCTTGAGCGATAAAATCGCATCCTCTTTTCAAAAAGCAACGCGTCGCCTCCGTTCTCGCGCCGAGCCCTAACGCCGATTGAACATGCGTTATAATCACGGGTTAAAGTTTTGATCGGATCGGCATGAGTTTTTACGAATCAAACGCCCGTTTTCGCCGCCTGAACGAGGAGCCGTTGTCCAGGTTGACTCGATTCTCTATATCGGTTGGCACCATAACTCCATTTTTTTATTTGACCAGATTCCATGATTAACCCTCGCAGCCTGATTAGGGCGCTCGATAAACACTGGGAAGCCATCGAGCGCATCGTTGCGCTGGGGCAAGAGCAGATCGCGTATGAACGCGACGAGCTGCTGGCGCTGCTCGAAAAAGTCTATGTCCATGAAAGCGGCGAACAGCGACTTGATCGCTTGCAGCAGATGGTCAACACCGAACTGCTGATCCCGATGTCGCACAGCAACATGCTGCAACTGAACGACACCGTGCGCCAGTTCGTCGGCAGCCTGCTGCATGAGCATGAGCTGGGTTTGTCCGATATTTTGAAAGCCCGCATCGTCGATATCAAAGACGGCCTGGAGCAATTGCATCGGGCGCTGGACGAGCATGACATGGCGGCGCTGCAACGCGGCGCGGTGCGCATCGATAATCAGCTGCGGCAAATCTTGCAGCAGCTGGACCAGGACAGCCATGCGATTCAGGCGATCGCCGAGCGCGCGAAGTCGGCCGACGAACGCATGCCCCTGGCCCGGCGCTACCGGGAAGTGCTGGAGGCTTTCGACCGCTATATCCTGCCGATGACCGATTTGATGGACACCGGCGCCGGCGGCAGTTTTTATCCGCTGCTGGAAGAGGCCGGCCGCACCCTCGATGCATTGGCGCAAAAGCTGGCGGTTCAGGGCGGGCTGTACAGCCATCAGTTGATGCTGCGTCAGGTCGGATTCCGGGTCAAGGATTTGCGCAACAAAGGGCGCGAAACCCTGAAGCACTGCACGAACACCCTGATGCCGCTGCGCGAGGAGATGCGCCGTCATAACCATTTAAGCGCGGCGATCGCCCTCCTGCTCGGCGAGGTGCGCAAAAAAGGCCTGCGCCGCGCGTTGCCGGCTGATCGGCTGCCGCTGTGGCGAAAGGAACGCGGTTTTTTGGTCTCGATCGGGCCGGAACTGCTGACGCTGATGGAACAGGCGCGCGGCTATCGGGCCAAGGGGGTCGAGTTTCCGGAAGCGATCGGGGAAGCCTCGGACATGCCGATGGAACGGGTCGACGAGGACGCCATTCGCGCTCATCTCCAGCAAGCCCTGCCGGTGACCGATTTGCTGAGCTGGCTTGGCGAGCATTACGTGCATTATCAGGACGTGACTGTGCTGCGGCTTTATCATAAACTGATTCGTTTACCCGACATCGACGCGGCGCCGAATCCCGAGGAAACGCGCATCACGCTGAAGCGGGTCGCGATACGACTGCACAGCCACCGCATGGAAACGCATGAACATCAAATTAAGTGAACTCGGCCGCCTGCAGGATCTGTTCAAAAAACTGAGCGCCGGCAGCCATATCAATCATCAGCAAGACAACGAACTGTGGGCCGACCTGGAAAATCAGCGCGATGCCTACCAGGCGCTGTTCGCCGCGCTCGGTTATGAACTGACCGTCGACAGCCGCGGTTTTGCCTATTTCAACACCGACCAGGCGTCTTCCTATACCGGCAAATTGACGCGGCGGCTGGCCCTGCTGCTGATGCTGCTGTTCGAATATCAGGCCGATCAGGGCGCGCATCTGTTTCAGTTTCAGCAATGGCGGCTCGACGGCGCATTGCTCGAAAAGCTTTGGCAGACCTACCGCGCCCTACTGGAAGCCGAAGAGATCGGCACGGCCCTGGCCTTGAAAGAGATTTGCGACAGCGCCACCCGCGTCGGTTTTCTGCTCGCCGAAGACGGCGCTTACCGGCTGCTGCCGGCCGTGCACCGCTATCTGGATTTATTCGAGGAACTCGCGAAGGCGGAGCGGCACGAAGAGGCGCCCACCGACACGGAAGACGACGCACTGGAGGATAACCTTTGAGCCTGCTGAACTATGGATTTCAAAAACTGGTGCTGCTGAACAGCGCCGGTTACAGCCGCGCCGAATTGCCGCTGGACGATTCGGTGTCGCTGATCGCGCCGAACAATACCGGCAAGACCAGCCTGATCAATGCGCTGCAGTTTCTATTGATTATCGACCAGCGCCACATGGATTTCGGCGCGCACACGGTCGACAAATCCCGGAGCTTTTATTTTCCGGACAACAGCGCCTATATCCTGCTGGAAGTGCTGCTGCCTTCCGGCATGGCCGTGATCGGCTGCGTCGGCAAGGGCCTGAGCCACGACTATGAATATTTCGCCTACCCCGGCGCGCTGGATCTCGGCGATTACCGGCTCGATGACGGCCGTCTGGTCGCCCAGCCGCAACTGATCGCGCGCCTGTTCGAGCGCGGCAAGGCGGCCAGGATTTATCCGCAGGCGGAACTGCGCGCGCTGTTGTACGGCAACCGGCAGAAGCAGCGCGCGGACGAACCCGAACTGACGATATTCCCGCTCGAGTTCAGCTCGCAGGCCACCACCTATCAGCGCATTTTGACCCGCACCCTGCGCCTGGACCGGCTGGACAGCCGCGACGTCAAAAACTATCTGCTGGAGATCTTCAAGAACGACCTGCAGGACCGCCAGGTCGATTTCAAGAGCGAATGGGACAAGTCCTTCGCCGACGTGAATTACGACAAGGCGCAGTACGACTCGGTCTTCCGCAACCGGACCCTGATCGCCGCGATGGCGGAGCAGCAACAGGCGCGCAGGGCCTTGCGCGGACGGCTGCTGCTTTGGCGGCCGTTGATCGAACAAGGCTTGCAAGACTGGGAGGCCTATTTCAGGAACACGCTGAACGCCATCAAACAGCGCGCGGAAAACGCGGAGAAAGACCTCGAAGCGCTGGAAAACCGCCAACGCGCGATTTATAAGGAACAGGCCGAAACCGAAAGCGAAAATAAGGCGCTCGCCAAAGCCGAGCAGCATTTTCAGGCACTGACGCTGCGTTTTCAGTTCGTCCGCGATGTCGAGCAATTGCTCGAAAGGCGCCGGCTACTGCAAGCACAGCGCGACGAGTTGATGCGCCTGATCGGCAACGCGGAACAGCAGACATCCCCTGAGGCCCTGCAACGCCAGATCGACAAACTCGGCCGGGAAAAGCGCGAGTTCGAGCAACAGCTCGCTGCGATCGACAACAACCTTTACCTGCAATTGCAGCAATGGCTGCCGGCCGACAGCTTCGAGGCGCTGACCCGTCTGTTGGCCAAACCGGTATTGAGCCTGCAGGTGGGCGACGGTCAGGCGGCAACGCTGACCGCCCCCAACGCATTGCAAAACTTTGCCGCGCAACTGGAAGACAAGCTTTCGGAAAACCGTCTGTATTTGCCGGGCTTCACGCTGGACCTGTCGTCCCTGCAACCCAACCTGACGCTCAAAACCGCGCAGGAATTGGGCGCCGAAATCGCCGACTGCGTACGCCAGGCGGCCGAACTCGAACGCCTGCTGAAAACGGTGCAAACGCTGGCCGAACAAAAGCAGCAGCAAAAGGCGCTGGAAAAGCAGCTCAAGGACCAAGACCAGGAGATCAAGGACTATCAGGATTTGCTCCTGTTAAAAGACACGGCGCCGGACCGTCAACGGACGCTCGCGGCACACCAGCAGAAACTGGACGCGCTGAAAACCGAGGAAGCCTCGCTGAAGGAGCGCAAGAAGCAGCTTTCCGAACAACAGGAAACGATCAAGTCCGAGCAAATCCTGCTACACGGCCAGCACAAACGCATCCACACCGCGCGCGAACAGCGCCTGGACCAGCAGCCGCCCTTTACATTTTTGTCCAATCTGCCCCACCTTCCCTGCATGGACGCTGCGGAACTGGCGATGCGCGAACTGGCCGACCGTCTGGAAACCTATAACGCCGACTGCAGGCGCCTGCTGCTGATCGACGACGAACTGGAACGCCGGCTGACCGCCCTGCACCGGGAAGGCATCGACAAATTCCAGACGCAGGATTCCGCCGAAAAGGAACTGGACGCCTTGTTCAATTACACCGCAGAACTCGGCCAGGAACAGGCCGCGATAGAACGCAAGGCCCGCTCGGCCGTGGTCCAGGTCGCGGCGATTCTGCGCGATTTGCGCAACAGCCTGGACACTTTCAAGCGGCGGATGCACGAGTTCAACAAGAAAATCAACCGCCGCCAGTTGTCCGACCTGAAGATCTTCAAGATCGAACCGCGCGACGAAGACGCCCTGGTCAAAGCCATACAAACGCTGATTTCGACCTCCGAGCAGGTCGAGTCGGGCAGCTCGTTCGACCTGTTCGATCACAATGCAGTGCTTGATGACAAGGAACTGAATGACGCGAAAGACACCTTGATCAGGGAAGGCGAAGCGCGCGGCGGCTTGCGCGTCGAGCACCTGTTCCGCCTGGTGTTCAGCATCGCGAAGGAAAGCCAGACTCCGGCCGAATACGAGGACATCGACAGCGCCGCCTCGAACGGCACCGTGCTGATGGCCAAGCTGATCACGGGACTTGCGATGCTGAACCAGATGCAGGACCCGCGCAAGGCGATCAAGACCGCCTGCTATCTGGACGAAGCGGCCTCGCTGGATCAGCACAACCAGCGCAATCTGATCGAAACGGCCGCCGAATTCGGCTTCGCGCTGATTTTCGCCTCGCCCGAGCCGCAAATCACTGCACGCTATTGCGTGCCTATCGGCACCCACAACGGCAGGAACCACATCAGCCGGCTGAACTGGCAAATCCTGGAACCTCTCGACGAGAGCTTCGAATGAATGCCCTGGCCGAAGCGCTTAAGCGCCTGCTCGACAGCGGCGAAGCGTTGACCGCATCGGCCTTCACCCCGCATCAACGCAAGCGGCTGGAACAATTCGCACGCGACACCCGGCAAATCGACATCGGCAAGCAGGGCCGGGGCACGCTTTACCGAATCGTCAGCCGGCAAAGCGTGATCGCTTATCTTCAACAGCTGCAGCCGCTGACTGAAGACGAATTGCCGGACGCAATCCCCGTGCGCGGCAAGAATATCGGCACGCATCGCGACAGTAAAAAAGGCAAATCGGGGCACGAGTCCTGCTATTTGCTGATCAAAGCCTGGGACAAGCAGGTCGTTTGGCAGCAGGCAGGCAAATCACTGAATCCTGCGGAACTGACCGAATGCTTCGGCGGCGCCGCTTTGCAAATCGGCCGCGATGCCGGCTGGAAAAGCAATCGCCCGTTGCTATTGGTCGAAAATCAGGCCCTGTTCGATTGCTGCGACTGGCTGCCCGAAGGCTTCAACGGCAGTCTGGCTTACTATGCCGGGCAATTGCCGGAGGTGCTCCTGCAATGGCTGGCAGCGGACGTGCGCACGACCGAGGTGACTTTATTTCCGGACTACGACGGCATCGGCCTGTCGAACTACGTCCGCCTGCTCGGCGCCTTGCATCCTGCGACCCGCTTGCATTTTTACTGGCTGTCCGATTGGCAAGACAAGATCGCCCGCTTCGGCAGTCGGGACGTCTGGTTAAAAACCCGCAGACAATTCGAAGCGGCGATCGCAAAACTGGATGCGATGCAGGCGTTAACCGACGATTTCAAACAACTGGCCTCGTTGTCCCAACATCACGGCAAGGCGCTGGAACAGGAAGCGGTTTGGCTGTGAACGGGTTATGACGGCTTACGTGCCCTGTACGTGGACACGGTGCCGGCCAGCGTCGCGCGGCGGTACGGCTCTTCCACATCAATGAACCCCGCGTCCTGGAATATCCGCGGCAGCAAGCCCTGTATATTCTCCATCAGCTCTTCGGTCCAGCGCAGCACGTACGAAACCGATAAACAATAGACGGTATGCGGTTTGCCGAAATCGAGAACATGCCATTCGCCGCCGGGGCGCAACACGCGAAAAACCTCGGCCGCCGCGCGGCGTTTATCGGCATGGGTCAAATGATGCATCGCAAAACTGCACAACACCCGATCGAAAGTGCAATCGGGATAAGGCAGCCGGGAGGCCGTGGCCTCATGTAAAGCAATGGCTACACCGGCTACCAGCACCTTGCGCCGGGCAATTTTTAAAATTTCGGGGTCGATATCTAGGCCGATCACCGTAGCCTCTTCATGTCTTTGTTTGACCAGCAAGGCGAGCGTGGCGGTGCCGCAGCACAGATCCAAAACCTTATGCTGCGGCTGTATCCCTGCCTGCTCGATCAGCCGTTCCTTCAGCTCCCTGTCCGGGAGCGTCCAGTTGGTGAGCACATCGAAGTAGGGTGTCAGCCAGCGAAAATGCATGGCGGGAATGAAGCGAGTTTGCGGTTTCATAAAACTAGCGAATTTCCTTGTGATGCAGGCTGATTTGAACCAGCGACCATCCCAGAAAAATCATATTGATGCCCAAAAGCAAACCCAGTAGCCACTGCGAAGTTTCAGACCAACTGATCGAGATGATCAGCGCAAAAACCAGAGCGGTAATCCCGCTGAACAGCATCAAGCCCCAGTTGGCCAAGGGACGCATCATGAAGGCCAAAGAAATTTTGGCAATGCCTTCAAAAGCAAAAAACAGCGCCATCAACACCGTTAAGGTCAATACGCCGGCGGCGGGTTGCGCAATGAACAGATAGCCCACCACGACCTGCAAAATCCCCATGAAAAGCCAGGCGGCGAACCCGGGCATCGCGGAAAATACCAGGGCTCGGCCGATGTGAACAGCGCCGCCGAACAGGATGATCCAGCCTAAAAAAATCACGATGGCCACGGTAAAGAACTGGGGAATCAGCACGGCGCTAAGTCCCAGCAGGATAAAAAAGAGGCCTTCCAGCAAAAACAATTTCCAATGCGTCTGAAAATAATTGAGCATTTCTTGCTGCAGGCGTTGAATGTCATTGTCGATATTTTCTTGTTTGTTCATGCTTCCCCCTGAAATGACTGGCAATTGATCAGAAATCCTGCGCGGACGGGATTCGATGCTCACGAGCCCATCGCGACGAAAGCCGCGCCCGCCGAGGCCCGCCCCTTTTCTATGACCGTAAATTGCGGAGTTCTGCTCAAATCGGAGCGAGGTGGGAGCGGTTTGCAACCGCGACTCAAGACCGTGTTTTCAGGGCTGCCCTCAGGTCGCGCTTTAAAAGCGCTCCCACAGGGGATGCTTTCTCGATGAGCTAGTGCTGATAGCTGGAAAGCGGATAGCCTTTATTGATCATGTAATCCAATTGACTATGCATGAGATTGGCAAACTCTTTGGCGGGTAAAGGGCGACTTTTGATATAGCCCTGATAGGTATCGCAATGACGTTCCCGCAAGAATGCCAGTTGTTCCGGCGTTTCTACGCCCTCCGCCAGGACTTTTAAGCCCAAGGTATGGCCCATCGCAATGATGGTGGCGGCGATTTCCATGCCGTCCTTGCTATAGGGAATATCATCGATAAACCGTTTGTCGATTTTCAACACATTCAGAGGGAAACTTTTCAGATAGGCCAGAGATGAATAGCCGGTGCCGAAATCGTCAATGGCCAGCCGAATGCCCTGACTGCGAAGGCTGTCGAGAAGCTCCATCACGTTATCCTGATTCTCCATGATGCCGCTTTCGGTTATTTCCAATTCCAGTAGCTGAGCCGGAAAGCCGCTTTCGGCCAGTACCGTAGCCGCCAAGGCGTTAATATCGCAACGCTTTAATTGGTATGGCGAAATATTGACCGCCAGGGTTATTGGCGGTAATCCGGTCGCCAGCCAATACTGGCCCTGGTTACACGTTTCCCGCAGCACCCATTCACCAATCTCTTCGATCAGACTGGTTTCTTCGGCAATGGGGATGAAGCGGGCAGGAGGAATCAGGCCTTCGCTCGGATCTAGCCAGCGCACCAATGCCTCGGCGCCGACAATGAGGCCGCTGGCAATATCGACTTGGGGTTGATAGTAGACGCACAGTTCCTGTTGTTGAATCGCCCGGCGCAAACGGGCTTCCAGCTCGATACGCTCGCGCGCGGCAATCGTCAGGTCTTCGGAAAAATAGGCAAAACAGCCACGTCCTCGGTCTTTGGCTTGATACAAAGCCTTATCGGCATGGTCCATCAGGATTTCAAGGCTGTCGCCGTGTTGTTGATAAAGGCTGATGCCGATGCTGGCGCCGATCCAGACATCGTGGTTTTCGCTCAAGGTAAAGGGTTTGCTTAATTCCCTGATGATGTCTTCGGCAACCCGGGAAGCGTCTTGCGGATTGACGATGTTTTCCAGCATGATGATGAATTCATCCCCCCCCAAACGGGCAACCATGTCGACATTGCGCAAGCGATTGGTGATTCTTTCGGCGACTTGCTGCAATAATTCATCCCCTGCCTTATGCCCCAGTCTGTCGTTGACTGCCTTGAACCGGTCCAGATCCAACATCAGCAAGGCCAGACGGTTCTGTCCGGCGCGTCGTTCTATTTCAATGCAGTGCTTCAGCCTGTCCCTGAGCAGCAGACGGTTCGGAAGTTTGGTGAGCGGATCATAGAACGCCAGGCGTTTTATCTCTTCCTCCATCGCCTTGCGTTCGGTGATGTCAATACGCATGCCGACGTAATAAACGATCGCGCCGGTGAAATTCTTCACCGCCGTAATGAATAACCACGACAAATAAATTTCCCCATCCTTGCGCCGCTCCCAGATTTCCCCTTGCCAGTTTCCGCTGCGGTCGACGCTCTCCTGAATCTCCTGATAAAAGGCGTCCTCATGGCGCCCGGATTTGAGTAAGGCGATGTCGTGACCAACAATATCCTTCGGCGTGAAGCCGGTGGATTCGGTGAAGGCATTATTGATGCGCAAAATCACATTATTGGCATCGGTGATGACTAGCGCTTTCTGTGACCATTCGAAGGCGATCGCGTCTATTTGGCAGTTTTCACCCGCCAAAAGCACGAGCGAAACCAGTCCCAAGGACGCCAACACGGCGTACACGGTACGCAACGACTGCACGGAAGGGTCAAACAATGAAAACGTTAGAAATGGCGTTGACGGACTCGGACCCGGCTGAAACAGCATAAAGGAAGACGAGCCGTAGCAGATGAATACCAGTCCGACAATCAGCAGCCAGCCCGCTTTGGGTCCTGTCCTATCTCGCTTTGTCATCGTGTGTACGGTGGCGAACAGCGCAATACCCGATAATAAAGTAGCAAAGGCGACAACAAATAAACGCAAAACGTCCAGCAACTCGTCCACGGAAGCCGACGAACTCAGTGCTACCCCAGCCAACGCGAGGCTCGCGGCAGCAAACATCCAGGGCTCAGATAATTGAAACAAGCGAAACATCTCGTTCCAAGTGCGCCGGGTAAACTCCAGCAGTGGCACATAGGACGTTAACATCAAGATGCAGCTAGACCAGGTCAACCACTCGGCCGGGTTCTTCAGTCGCTGCATTTCGAAAAATTCCGCCATCCCGTGCACAATGCTAAAGGATGCCAGCAGCGACAGATGCGCCGCGAAATTCCACGTCGTATTATACTTTGGCAGCATAAAGACGATGATGAACAGCATGAAAAAAACCACGCCATAAATCAGGAAGTCATAACCCAAAACTTGGGAATTCCAAAAGCTCAATCCTGCTCTCCAATAGAATCAAACGTTGTGAAGACGGTGGCGTTTTACCTAACAGCAACAAAGCATCGCGCAGCATATAAAAGCCACTCTAACACCCTAGTTGTTGCAATTGGTTTTATTACTTTAAAAATAGTCCAATTTGGCTGCTTATGCCGCACTAGCTTTAAAAATGAGTTCCTCGTGATACACATTATCAAAATGGATAGCGCAGAACCGAAGCGGCTTATCGGCAGTGGCGAAAACGGGTCTATGCGATCGATCTGGCCGATTCGGCCGCCGATAAAATAGCTCAGACTTGCCTCTCTATTCTTGCTGCTGAACTTCGACGCGTCTAAATTCGCGCGGAGAACAGCCGAACTGCTGTTTGAATGCACGGCTAAAATGCGCCGCATCGTTAAATCCCCAACGAAACGCAATATCGGAGAGTCGGTGGCCGGCATAAACCGGATTCAGCAGTTCCTTCCGGCAATGCTCCAGCCTGCGCTGCCAGACATAGCGCATCAGCGAAGTCCCTTCCTGTTCAAACAGGTCGTTGATATAGCGCGCCGACAAGCCTGCGTAGCCGCTAATCCGGCCGGTATCGAGATCAAGGTCCCGCAGATTTTGCTCAATAAAAGTCTTGATCGCGTTAAGCGACACCGCCCGGCTTCTGGACAGGTTAAAGCGAGCCGGACGCACCGAGGTGACCGCCAAAGTCAGCAAGTCCAGCGCTTGCTCGGAGAGGTGGGAGAGTTCGTGGGCTTGCAATTCGTCGGCTTGAGCGGCCGAAGCGCGCAGGAAATTTGCCGCAATAAAGCCGACGCCCTTGTCTCCCGGAAGACGTAATGCCGTACAAGCATCTATCCCGGCAATTCTATCCCTGAGCACGGTCCGCGGGATGGAAAGAATCAGCTTGGTAAATGCGCCGGGACACTGTATGCGATGGGGCCGGGTCGCGTCATAGAGGGTCATATCGCCGGGCTGGAGTAACACTTCGCGTCCATTTTGCTCCAAGCGGTAGTCACCGGAAACCAGCATCACCGCGAAGTAGGCGTCCTGGCTGTTCAAATGCGGCTCCCTCGGCAAGCGCTCTAACGCGATCGCACTGGATTGAATGGTCGACAATTGCAGACTCCCCCAGGGATAAATACTCAGGTCTTGAGACAGCTCGGCCTTCGGGGGCGAGGTGATGTCGACATGGGCGTATTCCCTGCATATCACCTCACGCAACCAGTCGTATCGGTCACGCGGCGGAATGGCGTTCGTCGAGAGCTTGAGACTGACTCGGTCGGCGTTAACCGCCAGTTTCGGGGACAATGGGGTTATAGTCACGGCCCAGACCTCGCTTAAGAAAAGGGTTGTTGATCAAAACGAATGTTTCGAATTGTGCGTAACACCAGCGATGTAACCGCCAAAACCGCCGTTTCAGTCAAGTTTTGCTTCCGTTTCACACCAGCGCCAAACACTAAAAATCTTGATAATAAAAACTGATCCGCCGTAAAGCCTTTAGCGCTCGGCATAACATCAACAAACTCAAGGACAACACGATGGAAGCCTTACTGATCCACACCGCACCGCGAATTGCACTGACCGCCGCCGGCATTTTTTTCATGGCGGGCCTGCTGACGGGTTTATGGAAATATTTATGCATGCGCGGGCACCCGCAGGCCGAAGCACCGCACTATGTCAACACCGCCCATCGCGCCGCGCTGATGTACGCATTCTCTGCCCAATTGCTTGCCGTTTTTGCCGCAACCAGCGCATTTTCCGATCGCGTGAATACCATCGCCGTGATCTTTCCCCTGCTCTTTTTTGGCATCGCCACCGGCCACTATATCCGGCTTGGCCTGAGCACTCAAAGCAGCAACAGCTTGCGGGATTCTGCCGACAAAGCCAAAGATTATTTTATCCTGAATCTCCTGGCAGCCGCAGAAATCGGCGGCTTTTCTGTGCTGTTATCCGGCTTTTTCCTGCGCTTAGGGTCTTGACGCAAACGGGCCTATTCGCTTGCGGTCGGTCCCGAACCCGACAATTCCAAAAGATTGATCACATTCAACCGGATCGCCAGACGCGTGAGCTCTATGTCGCTGGTCACACCGAGCTTGCGCTTGATCAAATAATGGCTATTGCAAACCGTTTTCGGACTGATGTTCAGGGTTTGCGCAATGTCATCGATCGATCTCGCTTCGACCAGCAGGCGCAGAATCTCGAATTCCCGCACCGTCAGCGTCTCCAGGGCCATGCGGTCGCCGCCCAGTTTTTCCAGCGCCAGCGCCTGGGCGATGTCGGCGCTCAGGGTGTGACGGCCGGCATGGACTTCGCCAATCGCGCGCAGCAATACCTCCGGCGCGCTGCTTTTGGTGACGTAGCCCAAGGCGCCGGCGCGGCTTGCCTGCACCGCAAAACTGGGGTTCTGGTGCATGCTGAACACCAGGATCTTCGCCTCCACACAGCGTTGTTTGATGCGGCTGATCAGATCCAGGCCGCTGCTTCCGGGCAGGGAAAGATCCGTGATCACGACATCGGGGCTGCATTCCTTAAAGCGCTCATAGGCCTGGACAGCGTCAGCCGCTTCCGCAACTACCCGTAAGCCGGGTTGCTTTGCCAGCAGCGCCCGGTAGCCTTCGCGGACGATGGCGTGATCGTCAACCAGCAAAATACTGATCATCGTCATGTCTGAGCCACGGCAAGTGCGTCTATAGGCAGCCCGACCTCGACCCGTAAACCGTGCGGCCGGACGATGGCCAGCGCCAAGTGGCCCTGCAACGCTTCGACGCGCTCCCTGATGCCGAGCAGGCCGATGCCCGGACCTTCGACGAAGGGCAGCGCATCGGCGATGCCGTCATCCTGGATAGTCAGAATCACCCTGTCTGCGTTGACTGTCAGCGTCACCTCCGCATGGGCAGCCGCCGCATGTTTGGTGATATTGGTCAGGCATTCCTGGGCGATACGGAACAGCGTGACCGCCTGCGGCTCCGGCAACGCAGCACAATTGCCGACGATGTGCAGTTGGTAACGGGTCTGGCTTCCGCTATGCGTATTCCACCCTGCCACCAGGCTGTTCAGACTGGCGGCCAGCCCCAATTCATCGATCTCGGCGGGACGCAGACGTCCGAGCAGCCCGCGCACATTGCTCATCATGCGTTGGCTGATGCGGGCAATCTGATCGGCCTCCTCCACCAAGGCCGAGCCCTGTTGTTCTGCGGTCTGGGCAATGGAGGCGGCGACCGCGCTGATGGCCGCGAGGCATTGTCCGAACTCGTCGTGCAGTTCCCGCGCCAGATAGCGGCGCTCTTCTTCCTGCAAATTGATCAGCTTCACCGCGAGTTTTTGGCGTTCTTCAAGGAGTTGCTGCTGACTGGCCGTAAGTCGATTGATCGCGGCGGCGGTTTGCTGCCATTCGAGCAGCTCGAACGGCGGCAGGCGGTAAGCCAAATTGCCTTTTCCCATCGTTTCAAGGCCGGCGACAATGATTCCGGCCGGCCGCAAAGCCCGCTCGATGCTCAGGTAAACCAGTGCGCAAACCGCCAACACGGTAACCGCAGACAGCCCCAACAGGCTGCGGATATTGTCCCAGGCCTGCGCGATGTCCATCTCGGCGCTGGGTGTAACCGTCAGCGCACCATAAACCCGCTGATTCAATGCGATCGGCCGGCTTATTTCCAAACCGGGACTGAAAAGCCGACTGTAAACCGTCTCGAAAACCGCCGGCCATCTGTGCTCGGACGGCTTTGCGCCGTTACATAGGCTGTAGGGAGCCGCACCGTCTGCCGGAACGAAGCGGACACACACTCCAGGCACGCTGGATGTCTGCTTCCATAGCGTGAAATCCGGAAACTGTCGGGCTTGACCGAAGCCGGCATCGATGCGCAAAAGCTGAAATTCCAGTTGCTTGCCCAGCGACTCTGTAGTGATCCCTGTCTTCTGTCGGGATTGCAGGTCGCTGCGATACAGCACATAGGCGGAGGTGGCCAACAGGCACGTCAGGGCGACAACGACGATACGGGACAGTAAATGGACTTGTAGATTCATGGTCAGCCTGGCTAATTATCCAGCGTTAGCTGCATTCTAAGTGACGCCAGGCGCTCTGCAAAGCGACTTATGCAAACACGGGCAAATTGCCCGTGCTTTGCGGGCAAATCTCGGCTTACCGCTGAGCCCTCATGCCATAAACTGCGGCTTGCCTGGAGTCGATTATTGACTCGGTGCAATTGAAAAGACTCAATCCCCAGCCCCTAACAACGACTAGGAAAACCCATGTCCCACCACCTTTTTGACAACGCGAATATCCCATGGCAAACCTTGGGCAATATCGAGCATTTGCATTATTCGATTCTCGACATCGACCGGCAGAACAAGATCGTTGACGTGGTTTTCAAGTTTGCCGCAAACCGGCAGATCGTATTGCACCGGCACAAGGTCCTGAACAAAACCTTCGTGATCCAGGGCGAGCATCGCCTGTATGAAGCCGACGGCAGGCTCAAGGAAATCAGGCCGGTCGGCCGTTACACCTCCAGCCTGCCCAGCGACGAGCCGCATCGGGAAGGCGGCGGCGATGAAGACGCGATCGTCTTTTTTAGCATACGCGGCAACGATGGCGTGTTCTACGAGATTCTGGATGATAACTTGAACGTGATTGCGACGCTGGGCATGCAGGACTTCATCGACTTGTACGCAGCCCAGACGCGGTAATCTTTGCCCCACACCTTTGAGGAAAATACCATGAACCGTCCGACGTTAACGCGAATCCTCCTATCCATCCTGTTGCTGGCCAGCCATACAGGGCAAGCCGCACCGCGCATCGCAATCCTGAGCTTTGAATTGAACGATATTACCTCCCTGCCCAATACGCCCGAGGAGCAACGGCGCACCGCATCCATGCGGCCGTTGCTGGAACAGGCGCTCGGCAAGACGGGTGATTATGAAATCATTCGGATTCCCGCCGCAGACCAAGCCGCCGCCAATTCGGGCTTTGGCTATTTGTTCCGCTTCGATGAACTCGCCGCCAAACTGGGCGAGCGGCATGGTGCCGACTGGGTGCTTGTCGGCCAACATAGCAAACCCAGCTTCTTGTTTTCCTATCTGCTGACGAATTTGATTGATGTGAAGAGCCAAGCGCTGGCCGCAAGCTATGCGATTGAGCTGAAAGGCAATCACGAAAAAGTCACCCAGCGGGGCATCAAATCGCTTGCCGATAAGATTCAGGCATCGATCAACAAACCCCGTCTATAGATTTCGTGCTATGTGCCCTGCCCCATCATGCCGCCTACAATAACCCCAACAGCGCCGCCTTGACCGCCGCTGCCGTTTTGTTGGCGGCATTCAGCTTAGTGACGACATTATTGATATGAAAATTGACCGTGCGCTCGGTAATACGGAGTATGCTCGCGATGTCGCTAGCCGTCTTGCCGTCGGCCGTCCAGCGCAGCACCGAAATCTCGCGGTTTGACAATTTTACATGGATTTCCGGCATCAGTTTCGGCGCCAAGCAGCGCGATAGGCCGGCGTGCGCAACCTGGGTCAGCCAAGCCATTTTGAATGTCTTCGCCGACAGTTCTGTTGCAGAGATCGGCTCATCCGAGCGCGCCAGCGTTAACATGCCTGCCGTGCCATGGAAATCATGGATGGCTTGCGCCCAGCCGTAACGCAAGCCATGGGAGCGCGCCTCCTCCCATAGTTCACCCGCTGGACTGAATAGCTCATCCGTCCAGATGACAGGCATGAGCGAACGCATCGCGTGATGTACGGTCGGGTCGACCGCAAGATAATCTTTGGCTTGATATTGCGCTTGCCAGGCCGTCGGATAATTATTGAGCATGACGGTTTTGGGCTGATTAACCGGGATCGGCATACGCAAACCATAGGCGCAATAGTCAAAGCCCAGCTCCTTGCTGAAGGAAAGCAGGGTTTGAAAAAACTGCTGCTCGGACTGAATGGACTGCAATGCCTGAAGTTGATTCTCTTGCCAGGTGTTCATGGATGGCGTCGCTTACCAATATCGGATTTTACGGGTGGATCAATGATGAGACTGGTTACACGGAGCGAAACAGAGGGTGACGAAGCGTAGTTGCAAAGCTTGGTCAAATGCTATTTCAAATGCACCCACAACCGCATAACCTGTCATTATTGACAGTTGTTTCTGGTCACGAAATCCAGTCTAATGAGACCTTCAGGATAGAATATCCTTATACCGCCGAACTACACAGCAGGATCATCCACATGGGTTTTACACTTGCCAAAGTCGTACCGTGGGGACGTTCGTATGACGAATACGTCCGCATGTTCAGCCTGACCGAGGCCGATCTTGGGCTTCGCATTCTGGGCTGCGGCGACGGTCCGGCGAGCTTCAATGCCGAGCTCACCCAACGCGGCGGCACTATCGTCTCGATAGATCCGGTCTACGTTTTTGACGCAGAACAGATCAAGAACCGTATCTCCGACACGTATGATATCGTGATGTCGCAAATGATCAAAAACCAGAGTGATTACGTTTGGGAAGCCATTCCGTCAATCGAGCGGCTCGGGAGTCTTCGCATGTCGGCGATGGAAATCTTCCTCGCCGACTTCGAGGCGGGCAAGCAGGAAGGCAGATATATCCCGGGGGAGTTGCCGTCGCTGCCTTTTACAAATGAAGAATTCGACATCGCCTTGTCGTCTCATTTCCTGTTTTTATACAGCGCCCACTTGTCAGCCGAGTTTCATCTTCAGGCTCTCCGGGAAATGCTGCGCGTATCCCGCGAGGTGCGCGTGTTTCCCTTGCTGATGCTCGATGGCACGCCATCGCCCCACCTGGCTTTCGTGAGCGAACGTCTTGCAAGCGATGGCTTCGAGATTGAGGTCAAGCGCGTAGCTTACGAGTTTCAGCGCGGCGGCAATGAAATGCTGGTTATCAAGCACCTCTAGCACGGGACACAACCGGACTTGCCCAAACCCCACGTTCCACGTTATCTATCTCATTTTAACCCGCAAAGGAAATGACTATGCTTCACCCACGCATCCCGTTCATTATTGGTTTTTGCTTGGCTCCCATGGTAGCGCACGCCGGGAGTTTGACACTTAAAAGCCCAACCCTCAAGCCTGGAGCGACCCTGACTAAAGAACAGGAATTTAACGGATTTGGCTGTGGGGGAAAAAATCAGTCGCCTGCACTTAAATGGACGGCAGGACCGAAAGGCACCCAAAGCTATGCTATTACGCTGTATGACCCTGATGCACCCACGGGATCGGGCTGGTGGCATTGGGTTGTTTACAATATCCCCGCGCAGGTGACCGAGCTGGCGGCCGGCGCCGGCGATGCAACCGGAAAGCTGCTGCCGGCGAATGCGATCCAAGGCCGTACGGATTTCGGCACGCATGAATTCGGCGGCGCCTGTCCGCCAGTCGGCGATAAGCCGCATCGCTATATTTTCACGGTGCATGCGCTCAAGATTGAAAAAATCGATGTCCCGGCAGAGTCGTCGGCTGCGTTAATCGGCTTTATGATTCATGGCAACTCGCTCGGAAAAGCCAGTTTCACGGCCAAGTATCGGCGCTAACACGTGAGTAAGCATCATCATTTTCATGTAGCACTATGATCACTTTGCCCTTCCGTCCCCTTAGGACACCCAGGAAAATGAAAATGTCCCATGGCTTGCATACGATGGCATTCCTGTCTATCCGGAATGGCCGCCAAAATCCTAAAGAGAGTGAAAATGCCAAATCATAATGAACTGCCCAAAGATTTTCTTCGCGGCATCCCGAATGACCTCCCCATTCCGCTTGATGATGGAGCCTGCGACCATCTGGAAGGGCTGATGCTTCCCTCGGTCAATCTGCCTGCTACGACCGGCGGCACCGTCAACCCTTCCCTACTTAGCGGTTGGCTCGTGATTTACTGTTATCCGATGACCGGGCGGCCGGGGCGCGCGATTCCTGACGGCTGGGTTCAGATACCGGGAGCCGCAGGCTGTACTCCCCAAGCTTGCTCCTTCCGTGACTATTATCGCGAGTTGCAGGCATTGAATGCGACTGTATTCGGGATCAGCACGCAATCCCCGGAAGATCAGCTTGAAGCCGCGAACCGCCTGCATCTTCCATTCGGTCTATTGAGCGATGCCTCTTTTCAGTTTGCCCAAGGTCTGCGCTTGCCGATGTTTGAAATAGACGGCATGCGCCTGAACAAGCGCGTGACGCTGATTGCGAAAGATGGAAAAATCCGGAAATGCTTTTATCCGGTATTTCCGCCTGACAAGAACATAGAGGAAGTCCTGGCTTGGCTACAGAAGCAGGGTTAATTCGTTCGGCTCTTTGCCACCTCCACAGTTTTTTTCTCGTTCCCACGCGCCTCGCGAGGGAACCAGAAATCAGCGCGGCACCTCACTGCCAGGCAATTCCAGCTCGACCCTGTGAGGATCTTTCGCCTTTAGGGTCGCGGCGGAATGTTTTTCCCGTCCGCCCAGAATCGCATAACCCACCGGCGTCAAAATCAGACTGGCGGCCATGCCGATCAACAGGCCGGCCGACAGCGACAAGGTCATCGGAATCAAAAATTGCGCTTGCGGGCTGGTTTCGAGCAAGGTCGGCAAAAAGCCTGCGAAGTTGGTCAGAAAGGCGAGCAGGATCGGCCGGAAGCGCGAGGTGCAGGCCGCGACGATCAGGGTTTCGACCGGTTGCTCCTCATCGCCGTGCTGGCGGATATAATCGAGCAACACCAGGCTGTCGTTGACCACGACCCCGCTGGCCGCGATCATGCCGACCAGCGACTCCATCGACAACGGCAGGCCGGCGGCCCAGTGCGCGAGCACCGCTCCGCACCAGGCCACCGGCGCCGCCAGCAGAAAGATCAGCGGTTTCGTGTAGGAGCGGAACGGCACCGCGATCAGCGCATAGATGACCAGCAAGGCGATCATCGTGTTCTTCCCGAACGCGAGCAGCATCGCTTCCTGCTCCTGGCGCTGCTGGCCGATCGTAATCGTCACGCCCGGAAACGCCCGCTGCAAGGCCGGAAACGCCTCCTTTTCCAAGGACGCATAGATGCCGTTCGCGTCGGCCAGGGTCGGATCGACGCGGGCCTCTACCTTCAACACGCGCTGCCGATCTTCGCGGTTGATGCGGGAATACCCCTGTATCAGCTTGACCTCGGCCAGATCCGCCAGAGCCGCGCTGGCGCCGTTCGGCAACCGGATCGGCTGGGCCTTCAATTGATCCAGCGACCGGCGTTCGTCCAGCGGATAGCGCAGCATCACCTTGACCTCCCGGCGGCCGCGCAGGAAGCGGTGCACTTCCTCGCCGTAATAACCGTGGCGCACCTGATCGGCCAGGTGTTCCAGGCGCAAACCGAGGCGCTCCGCCTCCGGTTTCAGGCTCAAGCGGATTTCCGGCTTGCCGGGCTCGGAGGAATCGATCACATCGTAAACGCCGGGGAAAGCCTGAATCCGTTGCTTGAGCGCCGCGACGGCCGGCGCCAACACCTCGGAATCGGAAGCCCCGAGCAGCAGTTCGATATCGTAGGGCTCGTCGCCCTCCTTGAAGATGAAATCGACCTTGCCGCGGCCGATGTCGCCGATCCTTTGCCGCCAGTCGCGGATAAATTCCTCGACCTTGATCCGTTGCCGGCCTTCGGCGGACAATTCCAGCCAGATGCCGGCGCCATGTTCCCAAACAATCGTTTCGACTCCGACGATCACGCTCCGATCGTTCGCGTGCGCCGCGTACACGCTGCCCTTGGCGGGCTGGCCTTTGCCGGCGACGCCATCCAATTCGTCGCGCAACGCAAACAAGGCATTTTCGACCTGGGTCGCCAAGGCCTCGGCCTCGCTGTAAGGCGCGCTTTGCGGCAACTGCATCGATACCCAGAAGCTGTCCTTGGTCACGTCCGGATTGATCGACCGCCTGACCCGGTCGCTCCAGACCAGCGCGGCGCACAGGATCAACAAGGCCGCGAACAGGGCCACCGTCAAATAGCGCCAGCTCAAGGCGGTGTGCAGGAAGGGCCGGTAAACCCGCTCGACGAATCGGTCGAGTCCCAGGTTCAGGCGGCCGCGCAATCGTTGCAGCCGCGTCGGCCGCGATTGGCTCTCGACTGCGGAAACCAGATGCGAAGGCAGGATCAGCAGCGCCTCGACCAGCGAGAACACCAAGGTCAGGATCATGATCAGGCAAATCGGCCGCATCATCTGGCCGGCCCAGCCGGGCAGAAACAGGCCGGGCAGAAACGCCACCAGCACGATCAGCACCGACAACGCCACCGGCAAAGCCACCGATTCGACGCCGTGGACAGCAGCCTCCAGCGGCGTCTCGCCGCCCTCGATCTGCCGGCTGTGCACGCTCTCGCCGATGATGATCGCGTCATCGACCAGGATGCCCATCGCCAATAAAAAGCCGAACAGCGACAGCATGTTCAGCGAAATATCCAGCGCCGGCATCAGGCAGAACGCGCCCAGCACCGAGGTAAAAATGCCGACACCGGCCCACAAGGCGACCCGCAGCCGCAAAAACAGGGTCAACACCAGGCACACCAGCACGAAACCGCTCAAGCCGTCTTCCAGCAAGGTGCCGATGCGTTCATCATAAGCTTGCGAGTCGTCCCACCAGGTAATTAGGCGCAAGCCTTCCGGCAGCCTGGCGCGCATCTCCTGAATAAAGGCCTTCACCTGGCGCGCGACCGCCACGCTGTCTTGTTCGGTATGAACCTCCCAGCCTTGCGCGGTCTGGCCATTGTGGCGCCAGGTGGATAAACTCTCTTCCAGGCCGTCCTTGATCGTGGCGATCTGCCCCAGCCGCACCCGGCTGCCGTCCGGCAGCGACTTGATCACCAACGCGCCGACCGCATCGGCATCCTTGGCGCGGCCGTTCACGCGCAGCAGCAATTCACCGTCGGTGTTCTTGATCAAGCCGCCCGGCATTTCGACCGAAGCCTTGCGGATCGCCTGCGTGACCTCGTCCAAGGTCATCTGGTATTGGCGCAATTTCTCGGGAGCGACTTCGATGCCGATTTCGTAAGCGATCTCGCCGTAGTTGCGGACCCGGCTAACGCCGGGAATCGTCGCCAGTTGGTCCTGGATTTGGTCGCCGTAGCGTTGCAAGGTAAAGGCATCGGTCGCGCCGTGCAGCGCCACCCAGATCACGCCGTCATCGTCCTTGCGGTCGGTCGGCAGCACATCGATTTTTTCCAGTTGCTTCGGCAGGCGCTGGATCGACTGCACCCGTCCGCGCACCAGCGCCATCACTTGTTCGCGGTCGCGACCCGGCAGGATTTCGACGCCGACCCTGCAGGTATCGCCCCGGATTTCGCCATGCAGGTGCTTGATGCCGGGCAGATCGTGGATCGCTTCTTCAAGCGGAATGCAGACCGATTCCTCGACTTCCGAAGGCCCCGCGCCGAGAAAAACCGCCGATACCTCGATCTGATGCGGGCTGAAGCGGGGAAATACTTCTTTGCCTACCCCGAACACGCCGAGCACGCCGCCGGCCAATATCAACAGCATCAACAGATTGGCCGCCACCGGATTCGCGGCAAACCAGGCCAACAGGCCGGCGTTCTTAGGATGCCTTTGCACCTGATCGATCATTTTATTCATCGGGTATTTTCAGATTCGGATGCGGCGAGGCTGACCTGCATGCCTGCGACCGGCACCGGCATCTCCGAAATCACCACCCTGTCGCCTGCCTTCAGGCCGGATGTGACGATGACCCGGTCCGCTTCGGTGCGCAGCACGTCCAACGGGCGAATTTCAAGGCGCAGGTCTTGATCGACCAATTTCGCTTGCCGCAGGCTGTTCAATGCGGTGCGCGGCAAAGCAAACAATCCGTCGCGCCGCACGCCTTCGATTTCGGCCTGCACGAACAGGCCGCTCAAGAGGGGCGGGCGCGATGGCGTCGCCTGCTCGGGATGCTCGACTTGCGCGACCAGGTAGAGCTGGCCGCTGGCGCTGTCCAATGCAGCTTCGCTGCGGACGATACGGCCTTGCCAATGCTGCGGTTTGCCGCCGACGGCGGCGCGCAGCGTCACCGCCGGCCACTGTCCGGAAGCCGACGCCCCACGGCCTAGCGGCAAATCCAGGAAGGCCAGTTGATCGAGGCCGATCGGCAGCCGGATTTCGGCGATGTCGCTGGCAAAAATCCTCGCCGCCACGCTGCCGGATTGCAGATACTGGCCGCGGCCGGCCTGCTTGCTCAGCACGCGCCCTGCGAACGGGGCCCGCAATTCGCAGCGGCTGCGGTCGAGCCGGGCCTTGGCCAGCTCGGCTTCGGCGGCTTTCAATTTGGCCTCCGCCTCGGCCAATTGCGGCTTGCGCAATGCCAGATCGCTGGCCTCGCCTTCGCCCAGCGCCTGCCATTCGTTCAGGGCCTGCTCGGCCTGAGCCTCTTCGCTGATCAAGGCCCGTTTCGCTTCGGACACTTTGGCCTGCGCGGCGACGACTGCATAGTCGTAATCGCGCGGATCGATCGTCAGCAGCAATTCGTTGGCCGCAAAAGCCCCGCCGGAAACCAGCGCCGGATGCATTTGGACGACTTTGCCGCTGACTTCCGCGATCAGGTCGATTTCCTCGCGCGGCGCCACCACGCCTTGCGACATCACGTTTAACCGCAGCGTTTGCGGTTCGGCGCGCAGGATCTCGACCTTAGGCGCCGCCGGTGCTTCCGCCTGCGGCATCACGTGCGGGCGCTGCTCGATCAGCGCCCAGGCAGCACCGATCGAAGTCAGCAAGACCAAGACCGGCAGCAGGATTTTGAAGGAGGATTGTCGATAATTCAAACGGCGCGCCTTGTGACGAAAAAAGTGATACGGTGATGCCAATTGGCCTACGCTGTGCAGCGCTAAAACTGCCGCTGCTTTTTTAACCAGATCACGACCCCGGTCACCGACAACATCACGATGACCAGACCCAGCAGACACACAAAGACGCGATAAGGCATGCCGAAGACATTGGCCATGTGCAATGCCATCAACCAGGACGCTGCGGTGTTGCCGTTATACTGGCCGCTGGGCAACAGCAGCTGCTTTTGCTCTCCGCTATTGGCATCGAGCACGACCCGGGTCTGGCCGGCATGATCCTGAACATCGGCGCTGCTGCGCACGGTGTAGACATAGAAGCCTTTGGCACGGTTCAGCCATATCCCCACCGGCGACTCGATGCTGAAACCTTGCGCCGCCGCGGCCCGGGCCATCGCCAAACCGGTATAGCGGTGAACGATCACCCAGAATGGGCGGAATTTCATAACGGCTCCCCAATTTTTTCACGACGATTGCCCTATAGACGAACGAGCCGCCCCAATACCGCACCTCCAATTTAAAAAATTCAAATCCTGTTGCGCTACCGCGGCGCGTTAACCCGCTTTCCGGCAGTGCGGGCAAGCGCCATAACAGCTCCAATCGGCGTTTAATCGGCTGACAGAATCTGAACGTTTTTGCTTCGACAATAATCTATGCGATAGAATGCGCTTTCCGACTGGTTCGCCCGACTCGATAACCGATTCAGTCCCCAACACTATCGATCTAGCTAAGCAGGCTCATGCGCAACGAATATAACCATGTCGTCTGGCATCAATCGCAAGTCACACGCGCCTGCCGGGAAGCGTTGAACGGCCATAAATCGGTGATCTTATGGTTCACGGGCTTATCCGGCGCCGGCAAATCAACCCTCGCCCATGCGGTCGAAAAGCGGCTGTACGAACAAAAATGTCACACCTTCGTGTTGGATGGCGACAACGTCAGGCACGGGCTTTCCAGCGACCTCGGCTTTGACGAGGCCGACAGAAAGGAAAACATTCGGCGAATTGCCCAAGTGGCGAAGCTGATGCTCGAAGCCGGCCACATTACCCTGACCGCCTTCATTTCGCCCTTCAGAATGGAGAGAAATCTGGCACGGCAAATCGTCGCCGAGGGGGATTTTATCGAAATTTACTGCAAATGCGCTTTGACCGTCTGCGAGCAGCGCGACGTCAAAGGCCTCTACCAAAAAGCAAGGCTCGGAGAAATACCGAATTTTACGGGCATCTCCTCCCCTTACGAAGCCCCCGAAAACCCCGAGTTAATCATCGACACCGATCAATCGAGCATCGACGAATGCGTCCAGCGCGTGCTGGATTATTTGCAGGAAAAAGGCATCATTACAGCCGCTTGTACGTAACCGTCGGCCGGCACGGCCCCGGAACAGTCAGAGCCCCGCTCAACCCGCCCGCCAATTCCAGATCCAGCAAACTCCAACAGTCCGGCCCGCCGTGACCGTCCGGCAAGGATAAAAACCGGCTCGGCCCGCAGGTTGCGCTCTCCACTTGGGCAACATCCAGCTCAAGCCCTAAACCGACCGCTTTAACAAAGCTTTCCTTGCGCGCCCACAAGCGGAAAAAAAATTCTCGTTTTTCTGCCGCGGGCAAAGTCCGCCAAAAGCCGCGCTCGGCATCGGCGAAGCACAACGAGAGCACCGCTTCGTAATCGACCGCATCGTTCCATACCTCGATATCGACACCGACCTCCTGAACCTGGCTGACGCCAACCAATAACTGGTCGCCGGAATGCGCCAGATTGAATTTAATGCCATGCGTTTCATCGCCCACGATATAAGGCTTGCCGTGTGTCTGCGCGGCCAAATCGATCGCTTCCGGCGGCAGGGGCAGATAGGTCGCCAAAATCCGCCTGAGCTTGCCGTGACTGACCACATAACGCCCGCGATCCAGCTCGCGCCGGAAACGCTTCGCCTTGGCCTGTTCGCCGTTATCCAGCAGCGCCTCATAATCGCGGACATCATTACCGTTGACGGCGTCGAGCGGCTCTAACCACAGGTCGACGGTGGCGGCGCGAGGACTATCGATTTTCATTGCGCATCCCGAGAAAGCAAAAAAGTTTGCCAACTTAACCCGATCGGCGGTGAAAATTCAACCTTGGCTGAGCCCAACGTGCTGCGTTTCGAAACGCGGGAGCCTATGCCACCACCGCCATCGTATCGCCGACGACCCTTTTCTGCCCGCTCGGCAGCATGCCGTACATGCCGAGTTTATGCCGCAAGACGTTGCGGCTGATATTCAGCAGCTTTGCGGTCTGCACCTGGTTTTCCTCGCAAAACTCGAAAGCGGTGCGGATCACGGTTTCCTCGATCAGATCGTATAACTGGGGCGGCGCTTGTTCGCAAAGCCGCAATAACGCATTTTCCAGCGACGTGGTCGATATTGACGGCGCGCTATCCACGACTCTGACCCCTGAAAGTTTGAAGTCTTCCGGCCTGAGCCGATTGCCTGGGCAGACCAGGAGCGAGCGGTGAATGGCGTTTTCGAGTTCGCGGATATTGCCGGGCCAGTCGTAGTTCAACAGCAACTGTTCGGCGGCGGGCAGCAGAGTGATCTCGCCATAGCCCAGGCGGTCGGCATAGATTTTCAGAAAATGCCGGGCCAGAGGCAAAATGTCGCCGGGACGGTCGCGCAGCGGCGACAGATGGACGGTGGCGACGTTGAAACGGTAATACAGATCGGCGCGAAAATGCGAGGCCGCCACCGCTTCTTCCAGGTTGACGTTGGTGGCGGCGATGATCCTCACATCCACCGGCATCGGCTGCCGTGAGCCGACTCTGACCACCTCGCGTTCCTGCAATACCCGGAGCAGTTTGGCCTGCAAGCCGAGCGGCAAATCGCCGACCTCGTCGAGGAACAGGGTGCCTTTATCGGCGACCTTGAACCATCCGTCCTTGCTGGTTATCGCCCCGGTAAAGGAGCCTTTTTCGTGACCGAACAGCTCGCTTTCGATCAGGTTTTCGCTTAGCGCCGCGCAGTTCAATGCGCCGAAGGTATTTCGGTTGCGCTTGCTGAGCGCGTGAATGTGGCGAGCGACCAGTTCCTTGCCGGTTCCGGTTTCGCCGATGATCAGTACGGTCGCATCGCTCGGCGCGATGCGCTCGATCTGTTCCAGCAGATGGCGGGAAACCGGGTCCTCGAAAACCATCGCCGTCGCCCGCAGCGACAGCGAAAGCGAGCGCGACTGCAGTTCGTCAAAAGCCAGTAATGTCATCAGTGTCCCCCTTCATTAGAATCGGCGCCGTTGCCGCCGAAAAAAATAGTCTTGTCATCATACGACTTCTCCGACGAGCGAACCCGCCCTGAGTCGTATAATACGGGGCTTTATCCTCTGCTTAAAAACGATATTATTAGAATTGCATATGCTTTTTTGACATATAACCTGGACGCCACACCGCGCCGCGGCTGGGTCTTGCAAGAAAGATTCGGCGGGGCGAATATTGCCGATAAAGGCACGAGGCCGCAGCCGCGGTTATGACACAGGCGTACCGGTTTCGCCGCCGGCTGCCGGGACCGCCAAAGCCTCGATCGCGTCGTTGATGTCGATGATCGCGGCCTCGCCGTCGTCCAGCGTGCGTTGTAATTCGGCGGCGATAAAGCGTTGCCTGAACTCTTCGGCCTGCAACTCAAGCTGCATTTCCGCCTTGACCGCCGCGACCGTTCGGCGCGACTTGCCCAGCCAAAAACCGGCAAGACGCGCGACCGCAGGCAGCTTTTCCGGGCCGATCACGACCAGCGCCACCAGACCGACCACCAGCAATTCGGATAAGCCGATCTCGAACATAGAGCCGTCTCAGACCTTGGATTTTTGCGACACGACGATGCCGTCTTCCAGCGCTTCGTCGTCGCGACGGACGAAGGACTGATTCTCCTCGCCGTCTTTGACCGCGTTGCGAAAGCCTTTGATCGCCTCGCCCAGATCGGAACCGACCGTTTTCAGACGCCGGGTGCCGAATACCAGGATGATGATCGCCAATACCATTAACAGATGGGGAATACTAAAGCCCATGTTTTTTACTCCAAATTTAAAATGTTGTTTTGAGTTGAATAGACCTGTCAGGTTTTGAAAGCCCGGCGGGTCTTCGTAAAATTCGTCAGGTCGCGTTTTCGGTCTTCAGCTTGCCGCCGGCCGCTACGGTCCGCGGCGCCGCCTGTTTTTTCGGCGCCAGCGACTTTTTCAGCCGCCGCCAGCCTATCACCACCGAACTCGCTCCGAGCACCAGACCGAACGAAATCCAGACCAGCATCCAGACATCCCAGATCGGCCGGTAATACAGCCAGCCGAAATCCCAGTGGTGCAGGGCCGAATACAGCCAGCGGAATACGCGGCGGCTGCGGTCGACTTTGCCGATCAGGCGGCCGTCTTGCGGATCGAGGTAGACCAGGGTGCCGCTGTCGTCACCGAGTTTCGCGAGTACCACCGGCAGCGGTTTTTCGGCCGGGCCTTGATGGTGCCTCGGGTAATAGTAGCTGTCGTAGTCGTTCAATTCTTCCAGACTGGCTATCGGGGTCTCGCCCGCCAGCCGCTGCACGGCGTCTCTCATCGCCGCATCGCCGAAGCGCGGGCTCGCGCCGTTCAGGGCTTGCGGCAGACGCTGGCCGTCACGGGTATTGGCGAGCAGCAGCGCTTCCCCGCCCAAACGCCGCCAACTCAGCTCGACGACGCCGCCCGCATCGGCTAACGGCGCCGGATGCCAGTCCCGCATCGCGGCCGGCAATTCGCCGCCCAAAAAGCGACTCAATTCTGCCTTGCTGTAATTTTCCTCGGTAAATAATTTGCCCGGATTGGTATCGAGAAAACCGCTGAGGGCCCAGCACAACGCAACGCTGCCGCCGAGCAGACCGCTCCAGAAATGCCATTTGGCCCAGAATTCGCGGTAAGGCTGGGTGCGGCCCTGCGAATAAGTCGGCTTGCCGCCGAAGCCCGGCCGCCAGCGCAGCCAACCGATGATCAGGCCGGTCAGCGACGCCACCGTCGCAAACAAGCCCAGGCCCAGCTGGATGGTATGCCGGTATTCGCCGAGGCCGATCGCCTCTAGCGGCTTTAAGAGATGCAGCCAGTTGCCGCCCCAATAAAGCGCCCGGTCCAGACGGGTCGAGGCATGCAAGACCTCGCCGGTGCGCGCGGAGATCAGCAATTCCCTGCCGTCATCCGTCCCGATATGGTGGAACGGGCGCAGGGAGTCCTGATTGCGCAGGATGATCGCTTTATCGACCGTTGCCAAATAACTCGGCTCGGCCGCTTCGCCGCCCTCGGCCTCGAACCAGTTCTTGGCGATTATCAGCGCCCGCTCCGCCGAGGTTTCGCGCAGCCCTCCGTCCACCGCCGACAACGCAAAGCGCATGCCGTGCGTATCCTCGACCAGCCACACCGGCTCGCCGGCTATTCGTAGCAGGCGGGCCTCGGCGATCGCCAGCGGAATGGGGGGTTGCTTGCCTGCCGCCTCGGCATTGCCGGCGGGTTTGACCCGGCGCTCGGCCGCCGCCGCTTTACGCGGCTCGGCGCTGCGCGCCCAGACCTCGCCGAGACTCAGCCAGTTGGCCTCCGGCGCCAGGGTTTCGGCATGGGCCAGTTGCTGGATCCGGCTCTGCGTGGTCGGCGTCGAATACATGATCGCGATGCCGGTCGAAAACCATGCGAACATGAATACGGCCAGCAGAATGCCTAGCCAGCGATGAACTTCATAGAGTAGCCAGTTCAATAGCTTCATTATTGTGATCCTAAACGTTTGTATAGTGAAAACTACGGCGGCCGGAGCCCGGACAGATAATCGGCCAAGGCGTCGATTTCGTCGTCACTCAGACGCTTGGCGACTTCGTTCATCACGCCGTCGGGGCTATTATTGCGTTCGCCTAATTTCCAGCTGACCAACTGGGCGCGCAAATACACTTTGCGTTGGCCGCCCAGCATCGGATAAACCATGCCGTTCGTCCCCGCCCTGCCCTCGCCGTTACTGCCGTGGCACTCGGCGCAAGCCGGAATCTTGCGGACGGCATCGCCGTGCTCGAATAGCGGGCGCGCCGCCGCCTTGCCGCTGCCGTCGCGGCCCCGCATCGGTTTTTGCGCAGCGAAATAGGCCGCAATATCGGCGATGTCGGCCGCATCGAGATCCTCGGCCATCACCGACATCACCGTATGCCGGCGCGCGCCGGTCTGAAAATCGAGAAGCTGCTTGGCCAAATAGCCGGCATGTTGACCGGCATGGTTCGGAATCCTCGGGTCGCCGCTGTTGCCGTCGACGCCGTGGCATTCCTGGCAGCGACCGGCGTCCGACTTTTCCTTGCCGGCGGCCGGATTGCCGCCACCCAGGCGCGAAGACAATCCCTCGCGACTAGGCTCGGCCGAGGCAGCCTCAATGGCTGCCAATGACACAATCAAGCTCAACGCAATCCATTGCAGTAACCGCATCCTTAGATCGCCTTCTGCCCGGCCTTCAGTTGCTGCACGATTTCCAGGGCCTTGGCGACATTTTCCTTAGGCTTCAGGCCGCCGATATTGGCCGCGATCTTGCCGTCCGGAGTAATGATGAAAGTGGCCCGCTCGGCGAAACCGTGATTGATTTCGACGCCGCGCGTGTCGGTTTTGCCGGGCGCCGCAGCGCGCACGGCCACGTCGAAGGCCTTGGCGATCTTGCCGTCGGCGTCCGCGACCACCGGAAACTTGCCGGCGCAATATTCAGGGTCGGCGGAAAAATCGTTCAGCCTGTCGATACTGTCGAGCGAGACGCCGACGATGCTGGCGCCGGCGGCGGCGAATTTATCATGATCGACCGCAAACGTATGCGCCTGAATGTTGCAGCCGCCGGTATAGGCCGACGGATAGAAATACACCACCACCGGGCCCTTTTTCAGGGTTTCCTGCAGCGAATAATTCAGGGCCTTGCCGGCCAGCGACGCCTGCGCCTCGACAGCCGGAGCCGGGTGGCCCTCGGGCAGGACCGCGAGCGCCGGCAAAGCGATCAAATGAGAGAGCAGAACTTTCAAAAATAAGCGTTTCATCGTCATTCCGTTTACAGGGGTTTGTATTTGTCGTGGCAGGCGCCGCGGCATTGTTTGGAAAAATCGGCCGCGACATTGCCCGCGGTATCGGCATCGCCGGCGCTCAGCGCACTCTGAATCGCCTCGGCTTTTTTCTGGTAATCCTGCGCATTGGCTACCGCGTCGGCGGCATCGCCGCGATCGGCAAAATAGCCCTCGACCAGCTTGAATGCCTCTTGCAGTTCCTTGGCTTCCTTACCCGCGGTAGCGAAGTCCTTGGCCGCAATATTGTTCTGTACGTTTTGCGTCTTGGTTTCGACATCGTTCATCAATTCTTCGAAATCGAAATCGCTTTCGGCGGACACCGTGCCGCTGAACAGCGCGAAGGCGACCGCGAAAAAAATCATGGTGTTACGCATCTTAATAATCCTCATCCTTCAATCCCTGCCGCACTGCCGGCCGCCGGTCCAACCCGAAGGGCTGGGCCGGCCTTGATCGACCGGCAGCGCAAGCTCTTGTATGGCTGTGTCCTCAGGCAATCAATTCCTTGATGACCTTGCCGTAAACCACGGTCGGCCGTTCGGAGCGGCCCTGATATTTGTAGATCAGTTTCAGGTGATCGAGCCCCAGCTGGTTCAGAATCGTCGCATGCAGGTCATAGGTATCGACTTCGGTACCCTTGACGGCCTGTACGCCGAGTTCGTCGGTGCCGCCGTGGGTATAGCCCGCCTTGATGCCGCCGCCGGCAATCCACTGGGTGTAACCCCAAGGGTTGTGGTCGCGGCCGTCGCCCGATTCGCTCCACGGCGTACGGCCGAACTCGGAAGTCCACACCACCAGGGTCGAGTCCAGGAGTCCTTTCTCCTTCAAATCCTTCAACAGGCCGGCGATCGGTTTATCGACGATGCGTGAATGCTTGCCGTGATTGTCTTCGATATTTTGATGAGCATCCCAGTCGCGGCTGTCGCCCTTGATGTCGGTCGGGCCGGAGACCACCTGAATGAAGCGCACGCCGCGCTCGGCCAGGCGGCGAGCGCGCAGCAGCAGTTCGCCGTAGGGCTTGGTCAGTTCGTCGTCGATGCCATACAGCGCCTTGGTCGCGTCGGATTCCTTGCTGTAATCGACCGCTTCCGGCGCGGTTTCCTGCATCCGGTAGGCCAGTTCGTAGGATTCGGTCCGGGCTTTCAGCTCGCTGTCCTGCGGATAGTGCGAACCGTGCTTTTGATTCAAGTGTTTCAGCAAATCCAGCGCATGGCGTTTTTCCGTTGCGGCCAGGTATTCCGGGTTGTTCAGATGCAGGATCGGCGAATTGCCCGGACGGAACGGAGTGCCCTGATACACCGCCGGCAGGAAGCCCGACTCCCAGTTGGTGACGCCGCCCCGAGGCTCGCGCTTGTCGTTGTAGAGCACCACATAGGCCGGCAGGTTCGGGTTCGCCGATCCCAGCGCATACTGCACCCAGGCGCCGAGCGTCGGACGGCCCGGGTTCAGGCCGCCGGAGTTCAGTTTCATGATCGAAATATCATGGGTGGCGCCGATCGTAACGCTGGATTTGATGAAGGCCAGATCGTCGGCGTGTTCCGCCAGATTCGGCAAAAAATCCGAGAACCAGGCGCCGCTTTGGCCATGCTGTTTCCAGGTGCGCTTGGTCGCGATCAATTTGGTGATACCGCCCTGGGTACTGGTTTTGATGCCTTGCAGAAACGAGGCCGGCACGCCGGTTCCGGCCAGCTTGACCAGTTTCGGTTTGTAATCGTACAAATCCAGGGTGCTCGGCGCGCCCGCCATGTGCAGCCAGATCACGGTCTTGGCCTTGGCCGCGAAATGCGGCGCCTTCTCCGCCAATGGACTGGCGGCGCCAGCCAAAGCCTGCAGTCCGGTATCGTCGGCCAAGGCGCTGGCGATCACGCCGCCGCCCGGTATCATGCCGGTCACGGCCAATCCGCCCAATCCATAGCCGGTGTTTACTAAGAAATCTCGACGCGATTTGTTTTTCATGTGGTAAACCTCTTCAAATAATTTTTTAAAACCGGTAAATGAACTCGTTCGAATTGGCCACCGCGTGGACCAAATCCACGAACGCCGCCGCCCGAATCGGATCGTCCAGCTTCTTGTCCTTCAGGCCGGTCGGCACGTTGATCTCGAACTTGCCGTCCGCCGCTTTTTCGCGAATCACGCCTTCCTGCTCCTGCAAGAACGTCAGCAATGTCTCTTTTTCGGCGTTGTCGGCATTGCGGGAGAACAGGATTTGATACAGGCGATCGATCCTGGCGGATTCATCCTTGCCGCCCTCGTTGATGACCCGGCCGGCCAGCGATTTCGACCAGTCGAAAATCAGCTCGCTGTTGAACAGGGTCAGTGCCTGCAATGGCGTGGTGGTCACCTCGCGCTTGCTGTGTGCCTCCTGCGGCGACGCCATGTTGAACGAATCCAGGATCGGATACGGGATGCTGCGGCGCGTAAACACGTATAGGCTGCGGCGGTTGTGATCGTGAACGTCCTTGGAGGTTTTCCAGGCCGGATCGTTGTTGAAATTCGCATCGGCCGTGTTGATCACCTTAGGCAACGGCGGATACACGCTCGGACCGCCGACCTTGTCTTCCAGCTTGCCGGCCGCGACCAGCAACGAATCCCGGACCTGCTCGGCTTCCAGACGTTTGCGCGGGAACACCGCCAGCAACTGGTTTTCGGCGTCCGCTTTTTGTACGTCCTCGCGGTAATCGGACGACTGGCGGTAAACGCTGGACAGCAGGATCTCGCGATGCAGTTTTTTGACGCTCCAGCCGTCCTTCACGAATTTGTCGGCCAGATAATCCAGCAGTTCCGGATTCGTCGGTTTTTCGCCGGCCTTGCCGAAATCGCTGACCGTGGCGACGATACCCTTGCCGAAATATTGATCCCACACCCGGTTCACATAGACGCGAGCGGTTAAGGGATTGGTCGGACTGGTCAGCCATTTGACCAGTGCGGCGCGGCGTCCGGACGAGAACGGCAACGGCTTGATATCCGGTTTTTCGTCGGTAATCGCCGCCGGGAACGCCGGCTGCACTTCTTCCTGCGGTTTTTCGTGATCGCCGACCGCGAAAACATAGCTCGGCGGCGCGTCAGGATGACCGAGTTCGGTCATCGCCGAAATGGTGTTGGAGCTGGTGGCCGGTTTCAGATCGTTGAACTTTCTAAGCTGTTTTTCCAGTTTGTCCAGTTCCGCCCATTGCGCGGCGATCTTCTTGTCATAGGTCTTAGGATCGGTGCTCTCGCCTTTTTCCTGGAAGAAAGACTGCAAGCTGCGTTCGTCGGTCACGTTAGCCAGGCGATGGTTGACCCAGCGATCCTGCGCGTTCCATTTTTCTTTCGGCTTGAAGATCGCTTCACGCGAATCGGTCAGATAGCGTTCCTTGTGATACTTCAGCGCTTCTTCCCGATGGGTGTCGATAATCGCGTTTTGTTTGGCGCGAATGTCCTTGGTCGCCTCTTCCCATTTGGCGTACTGTTTTTCGTATTCGCGTTCGACGTCGCCTTTATTGGCCGGGATGTTGTCGACCGGCGCAATATTCGCGAAGAACGATTGCAGCGAGAAATAATCCTTCTGGCTAATCTTGTCGAACTTGTGATTGTGGCAGCGCGCGCACTCGACCGTCTGCCCCAGGACCACCTTGCCGACCGTATCGGTGATGTCGGTGGTGATCTGGTATTTACGCTGTACCAGGTCGCGCGAGTTGGCGTTGTCGGGGAATTGCGCCATGAAGCCGGTCGCGATCAGGGCTTGCTCATCCCCAGGCCATAACTCGTCACCCGCCAATTGCTCCTGAATGAAGCGATCATAGGGTTTGTCCTGGTTGAACGCATTGATCACATAATCGCGGTAACGCCACATGTTCAGCCGGTTGTTATCGTTCTGAAATCCGGTGCTGTCGGCATAACGGGCCAAATCCAGCCATTTCCGCCCCTGGCGTTCGCCGTATTTCGCCGAGGCCAACAGGCGGTCGACCAATTTTTCGTAAGCATTGGCCGACTTATCGTTCACGAAGGCGTCGACTTCTTCCGGCGTCGGAATCACGCCCCAGGCGTCCAGAGTCGCGCGGCGGATGAATGCGGCGCGGTCGGCATCCTTCGAAGGTTGCAAACCCTTGGCCTCCAACTTCGCCAAAATATAGGCATCGACCGGCGTCCTGACCCAATCCTGCTGTTTGACGGCCGGAACCGCCGGCGCTTTTACCGGCTGATAAGACCAGAGTTTTGACTTGGACTTCGCCGCCGGCGCGCTTTCCTGCGCAGGCGCCGGCTTGTCGTCCGCTGTCGGGGTATCGATGCTGACCGCCACCGCTATCCCCCAAACGGCGAGGTAAGATAATTTTCTTTTCATAGATTTACTCCAAAACTAACGAAGACGAGGCGTCAGGTTCTAATGCGCTTTCGGCGTCGGCGGCACGATTTTGGTAATCTTGCCGCCTTCTTCTTCATAGTTCTGCGAGCCTATCGCCCCGACCACCTTGAAGCCTTTCTCGGCCAAAGCATCCCCCGCGGCGCCCGCACGACCGGCGTGATTCGAAACGGTCACGATCGCTCTTTCCTTCGGAATGAAAGGCAGCGCCACTTCCAGCTCCTTGGCCTGAACGCTCAGATAAACCGGAAAGCTGCCGATCTTGCTGACTTCGTCGGGGCGGCGCACGTCGATAATCAACAATTCCTCCGGCTTGGCCAGGAGGGCATCGATCTGCGCGCGGTTAAGCTTCGGCGTTTTGTAGCTGTAAGGTTTGGCTTCCGGTTTATTGCCGTGCGCGTGTTCCGCCGCGGTCGCCAAACCGAACGGACTGACCAGCATCATCGTTAGCAGAAATAGTGTGGTGGTATTTTTGATCATCGCTTCTTCTCTTTTCTTTTTGGGTTCTTGGCAAAAGCGCGCTGAAATGGCGCGCATGGATCATGTTGTACTCAGATCATTTTGCAACATGCGTGCCAGACTCACCGACTCTCGCCGACCTGAAAAACAAAATAATTACCTATTGATTTACAAAGGATTTTTTACAGACACACGAAGCGAAAGACCGCCGCATGAGGGTTTGAAGGATGGGTACGCCAGCCCACTGATGAAATAGCAACAGCCCGACAACACCCGCTGTTGCTGGGCTAGCAAGCAAAAAAAACGGGCCAAGGAATATATCCTTGACCCGCCAAGAGAGCACACTACGGGACTAAAAAACTATGCCACGGGATTACTTGGCTCGGCTGCTGATGCCTTGCACCAACAACGGTATCTTGTAAGCGGCGCCGCGTCCCACCACGTACAGGGTTTTCTTGTCCTTACCCGCAAACGCCAGATTTTGCGGCTTCTTCGGCAGCGGAATCACGCCCAGCGCCGCGCCCTTCGCATCGAACACTTCGACGCCGGCATTCGAGGCCGCATACAGCCTGCCTTCGTCATCCAACGCCAGACCGTCGGCGCCGCTGGACCAAGCCTTGTCATCGCCCTGTTTCCAGCCTTCCAGTTTGGCGAAGTTGCGCCGATTCGCAATCGAACCGTCGGCCGCGATATCGTAAGCCAAGATGTGTTCGCCCGAGGTATTGGCGACATACAGCACCTTTTCGTCCTTGCTCAGCTGAATGCCGTTCGGACGTTCGATGTCGTTGGCCAGGCGTTTCAATTCGCCGCTAGGGCTGATGGTGAACACGCCGGGATGTGACGGCGGCGGATTGGGTTGCTCCTTGGTTGGGCGGGTGCCGCTGTCAGTAAAATAAATCGCACCGCTATTCGCGCGCACCAGGTCGTTGGGCCGCTGGAATTCCACCCCTTCGAATTTTTCGGCCAGGGTCTTTTTCTTGTCGGCCGGATACACGATGCCGACCTGGGTTTTCACCGTCTGCACCGCATACAATTCGCCGCCGGCACCCCAGGCCAAGCCGTTGGCGCCATTCGAATTTTTGAGAAACACCGAGACTTTATCGTCAGGTCCGATACGCACGATGTTGTTAGCCTGGGTTTCGGTGAACAACAGGCTGCCGTCGCTGTGCGCGATCGGCCCTTCGGTGCCCTTGAAGCCGTCCTTGATCAGTTCGACCACTACGCCGCCGGCCGCGACGCCGGGAATCGCCGGAGTCACCGGATCATCGGCCTGCACGGAGGCCGCAAACAGTAAAACGCCTACTGTCGGAATGAATTTGCGTAACATGAAAAATCTCCAATTGCTGATTGTCTGAATGGAATTGAGCGGCATCAAGCCGCCGAAAGTTTTAGAATCTGGCCCTGAAATGCACGCCGTAATAACGTGCTTCGCCGTAAGTCGCGCTCGACGCACCGGTGCTGGACCAGTTGCCGACGTTGGTCAGATAGAGGGTATCGAAGATATTTCTGCCGACCAGATCCAGGTTGTATTTGCCGTCTTTGGTGCCGACGCCGATACCGCCATCGGTCACGTGATAAGCCGGCTGTTTGCCCGATGCGGAGAGGCTGGCGTTATAGTTGGCCTGGGATTTGAAGCTGTCCACCAAAAAGGCGTGCCATTGCAGGCCGTAATCGTCGCCTACGCCAAAGCCTAAAGGCACGCGGTAATCGAAACCGAAGTTGGCGGTAAATGCCGGCGCATTCGGCAGGGTCAGGCCGGTTTGGTCGCAAACCGGCTTATTGGCTTCAGGCGCGCAAGGCGCGTTCTTGAAGTCGGTATAAACCGCGTGGTTGTAGGAGCCGTTCAGGAACAGATTCAAACCGCGCGCGACATCCCAGCTCGTCTCCAATTCGATACCGCGCAACTGGATGCCCTCGATATTGCCCAGCGTGGTCCGGAACTGACCCGGACGCGCCTCATCAGGCAACACCAACTGGGATTGAAAGCCATTCACGTCGGTCTGGTATAGATTCAAGTTGACCACCAGCTTGCGGTCGAGCCAGCTGCTCTTGATGCCCAATTCGTAATCCATCACGTCCTCGGGATCGACGTTTTCGACCGCGCCGGTATTGGAGTTGAACTGCGCGGCGCCGGATTTTTGTCCGCCGGCCACCGAGAAATAAGCCATGACATCCTTGGTAATCTTATAACTCGGGTTAACCAGCCAGTTTTGCGAGTTCTGATCGAAACCCTGACGGTCGGCCGTCCAATTTTGTGTTATCCGGCCGTTGCGAATGGCCTGCGCATCGGTCAGGTTTTGCGCGCTGGCGCCGATCGAGGAGGATAACGCAGCCAAATCGGCGCCGCCATACGAACGATGGTTTCCGGAGTTCGATCGCTGTTCAAAGGTATTGCGCAAGCCCAGGGTCAGCGTCGCCGCGTCGGTAATATGCCAGTTCAGCTGGCCGTAGCCGGCATAACTGTCGGTGGCCGGATTCAGAGCAGCCGTATCGAACACTTCGCGTAACGAGGCCTGCATCATCTGCCGGCCAATGGCCGACGAATTCAGGCGGCCGTATTGCGCATTGGAGGCATAGAAAGCGCCCGCGTCATCGCCGTAATGGTTTTGGCTGAAGGTATCCGCGGTGCTGCGCATCGTAAAGAGACCGGCCTGATAATCGATTGGCCCCGGCTCTTTGGAAGCAATACGAAATTCCTGCGACCATTGTTCGTTTTTGACGGTAACCCCGCCGATGCGCATGATGTCCGCCACCGAACGATCGCCGTCATGATGCGGTTCGAACAACGAATCCCGATACGCCGAAACCGAGGTGAAGCGATGCCCCAGCACATCCCAGTTGATTTCGGCGGACACGCCCTCGCCATCGGCGCGGGATACTTGCTTGTTGTCTTGCGCGACTTTGCGCGGATCGCCGATGATGGTAACCGGTTGCCCGGAACGCTTGAAGACATCGAACCAATCGCGTCCGAGACGAGAGCTATAGGTGATAGGCCGTGCCGTACCATCGGCAAATGTTGCAGGATCATCCAAATTCGGGTTAACACTCATACTTTGCGTGGACGAGCTGCGATCCACGATCAGACGCGCGGACAATTCGTCGCTCGGCGTCAGCAAGAACTGCAAGCGGCCGCCCAGCGCATTGGTTTCCTGTAGCTTGCCATTGGTGATCGCCACATCGAGGTTTTCGACCCAGCCGTCGCGCCGGTCGATATAGCCGGAAGCGCGGTAGGCGAGCAAGCCAGGGAGAATCGTACCGGTCGCACCAAACTTGCCTTGCAGCGAGTTGCGATTGCCGGCAAAGCCGTCGGCGTAATAACTCGATTTGAAGGAAGGCGCCTGACTTACGACGTTCACCAAACCCAGGTTGCTGTTCTTGCCTTGCAAGGTTCCCTGAGGCCCCCGCAACACCTCGACGTGATCGATATCGGCATAGTTGGCCCAGGTCGAACCGACCCAGGACTGCCAGACGTTGTCGATCATCACGCCGACGCTGGACTCCATCGATTCGTTGCCGCTGTTCTTGCCCAAGCCGCGCAACGCGATACTGGTCTGCCGCGCATTGGTGCTGGTCACGCCGAGGTTCGGCACCCGGCGCGCAAAATCCGCAACGCTGACGATGTTGTCCCGCTTCATCTGCTCGCCGCTGATGACCGCAACTGGAATTGGCACTTCCTGTAATTTTTCTTCCTTACGCCGCGAGGTGACCGTCACTTCCGCCAGATTCTTCGGCTCCTCCTTCACTTCCTCGGCTTTGGGTTCCGGCGCGGCAGCCGCCACCGCATTGCCCGATGCAGCCCCGCCGGGAACGGCGCTGGCTGCCGCCGGCGTATCCAATGGCGCTTCGGCGGCGCCTTGGTTAATCAATTCCTGCTCGCGCTGCTTGGAAGCTTCCAGTTCACGGGTCAAACGCTCGACCTGGGCTTTCAGGTCGGCAACGGAGGGATCGCCGCCGGCGGACTTGTTTTCCGCCTGATTCACCGGGGCTGCGGACACCTCGTGAGCCGCCAGCAGGGATGCGCCGGCGACGGCCAATGCCACGCAGGACACGAGTTTGCGGCGGCGGCTGATAGAGGGTGGCACACCCGGCTGCTCGGCGCCTATCGAAGGGACGCCAGTTCCATGTTCATTCACTAATTCACCTATGCGTTAAAGGTTGATAAAGCCGTTAATCGCCAAGGCAAACTGTGTCACGAGCGACTCCCGCGTCCTTGGCTGTTATGAAGCTTTAACGCAAACGCTGTGCCAATCGTTATTTGATGTTCAGGCCATGCCTGTAAAAAATGGTAAATAAATGATATTCAAATTATTTTAATTCCTTGCCGGACACTCAAGGCGCATTCACAAACACAGATCCCGCGGCCCGATGCTGCTGATTTGTCCACAGACCCTGTTGCCAATCTGCACTTCAAACAACAACAGCCGCACTGTTCCCCACAACGCCCGCCCCGCCCTCCGCACAACCGAATCATTATCCCGGGGAACCGGCCTTAGGCGAAAAATACTTGCCGATCAACGCCGCCAAAGCCGTGCCCGCTTTCGGCCATGACGGCATCGGCGCGAGCTGAACTGAAATCTGGAATAAAACTTGCTGAACTCAAGGCTCATCCCATTCCGACAACCCAACCATCATGACTCACCCGCTATGACAAAATCCAATGACTCCAGACCTGCTCCATTGCTCAGCGCGGCTTGCATCCTGGCCGGCGGCTTGCTTGCCGCCACTGCCACGGCGGCGCCAAGCATTTACCCGACCGGCACGACCCGCTACGATCCTGTCAAAGCCTTCAACAGCTTCATCCTGTTTACCGGCGGCGACAATATCGCCCACCTGATCGACATGAACGGCAATTCGGTGCATGAATGGAAAGATGCCGCCAGCCACAGCACGCTGATCGATCCGGCCGTGAACGGCGGCAAGCTAGGACATGTGTTCGTGACGCTGGAAACCACCGAAGGCAAAGGCACCGGCCTGGTGCCGGGCCAAATCAACCGGCGTATCGCCAAGACCGTCGGCGAGCTGGACTGGGACGGCAACACGGTGTGGAGTTTCGGCGACAAGGCGCCCGGCGGCGCCGCGCAGCAACATCACGACTGGGCCCGGCTGCCGAACGGCAATACCGCGGTGCTGGCCAATTGGGTCCATGCGGTGAAAGGTTTCAAACAGAAGGAGGTGCTGGACGACGTGATTTACGAAGTTAATCCGGCCGGCGAGGTGGTGTGGAAATGGATCGCCTCCGAGCATCTGAACGAGTTCGGCTTCACCCCGGCCGAACTGAAGCTGGTCAAGAACGCGCCGATCGCCGACTACCTGCATGTGAACAATCTGAAGGCGGTCGGCCCGAATCGCTGGTTTGCCGCCGGCGATAAACGTTTCGCGCCGGACAATCTGCTATTTGACTCGCGCAACGCCAATTTCATCGCGATCATCGACCGCCAGTCCGGCAAGATCGTCTGGCGGCTGGGCCCACACTATGCCGAGGCCACGATCGAAGGGCAATTGCCCCGAAAAACACCCAGACCCGTCGATCAGATCAGCGCCCAGCATGACGCGCACATCATTCCGGAAGGACTGCCCGGCGCCGGCAATTTGCTGGTCTTCGACAACCAGGGCATCGCCGGCTACCCGCCGGCCGCGGTGCCGCGAACCGGCGGCTCCCGTGTGCTCGAAATCGATCCGGTCAAGAACGAAATCGTCTGGCAATACAGCGGCGAAAGCTCCGGGGGACCTGCCTGGTCGTTCCGCAGCACACACATCAGCGCCGCCCGCCGCTTGCCGAACGGCAACACCTTCATCGACGAAGGCCAGAGCGGCCGCTTGTTCCAGGTGACGCCCGACGGCGACATCGTGTGGGAATATGTGAATCCGTATGGCAAAGTCGGCGAGGACGCCTTGACCGGCAAGGACACCGCCAACTTCCAGCTCTACCGGGGCCAGCCTGTGCCGTACGCCTGGGTGCCGGCGGGTACGTCGCACAGCGAAAAGGCGGTGGCGCCGCCAGAATTGGCTCGATACCAGATTCAGGCAACGCTTTAAAGCCTTTTGGCCATCGCACACGATGCCAATGACGATGGGTTTCTGAGGCTGACAATTGTAATCTTCAGAAGCCCTTATTTTGTACAAAAACCCGATCAGGAGAATCTCATGTTTCGTATTTTCAACTGGCAACAACTGACGATGACTATCGGCCTGTCCCTATACTTCGCTTCTGCGATCGCAGCCGACCTCGACCCCAAGACCATATCGATCAAACTGCCGGACCAAATAAAATGGGTCGCCAACCCCAGCGGCTCGGAAAGCGCAGTGCTGGTCGGCGATCCGTCCAAGCCCGGCCTGTATGTGGTGCTGAACAAATGGAAAGCCCACCACAACAGCAAGCCGCATTCGCACCCGAACGACCGCTTCATCACCGTGATTTCCGGCACCTGGTGGGTCGGCACCGGCAGCGATTACAATCCGGACACGTTGAAACCGGTGCCGGCCGGCAGCTTCGTCACCCACTACGGCAACGAAATCCACTATGACGGCGCCAAGGATGAAGACACGATTTTGCAGATCGTCGGCATCGGTCCGGCCACATCTAAACCCGCTCCGGCGAAGTAGCAATCATGGTAGCCGGAAAGCTAAACCCGCATTTTCAATACAGAACGTTTAAGGCGGCACACATGGCATTGACAATGTGTAGCCATAAGGCTACAGTCATCCCATGATTGAAATTCGTAAAACCGACCTCTTCGCTCAATGGCTCGACGGCCTGCGCGACCTTCAAGCAAGGGCTCGAATTCAAGCCAGGATTGCACGACTTGCATAGGGAAATGCTGGAGATGCCGAGCCAATAGGCCAAGGCGTCTCTGAATTACAGATCAACTATGGTCCCGGTTATCGGGTTTATTTCAAGAAGCAAGGACATGAGCTGATTATTCTGTTGGCCGGCGGAGACAAAAGCACCCAAGCCAAAGACATTAAAGCCGCTTTACGCCTTGCAGGTAATCTTTAGGAGTAACCGCCATGAACAAAACCATTACCACTCCCTATGACGTAGCCGAACACCTCAGAACCCCGGAGGAGATGGCGGCCTATCTTGAGGCATGTTTTGAAGAGGCAGGCGGAGATGCGGCGTTCATTGCCAAAGCACTTGGGGATATTGCTCGCGCCAAGGGTATGTCACAGGTTGCCCGCGATGCGGGGTTGTCCCGTGAAAGCCTCTACAAGGCACTTTCCGGCGAGCGCAGCCCCGACTTTGACACCATCCTCAAAGTTATCGGGGCGCTTGGGCTAAAACTGCATGCCAAGTCTGCCGCTTAATTAATGGCTGCAAGTTCCTAAAAAACGGGTTGAGGAATATCCCCAACCCGCCACAAGAGCACTCAAACCAAGCGGGACGGGATTTGCAATCCCGTCCCCACCGTTTTGAAGCTTCTTGATGCCTTAAACCGCGCAGAAACCCTGCGGACGGGGCAACATGCCCCGTCCGGCGAAAAACTTATGGGACGATTGATGCTATTCAGCACCGCCGTCCGCCTGCTTCAATTCGCTTTCAAACGGTGTCACCTTCAGGTCTTGCAGGCGGAATTGATAAGCCTCGGCCACATTCTCGGCTTCAACCTGCCCTATCCCGGTAAACGGCTCGGCCTCGGCAAACTTGTCCAAAATGCCCTTGTTCTGGTATTTATCGATGATTTCGCGATTGACCGCGATCAATGATTTATTGTTGGCGCTGCATTGACCGATCCATTTTTCACGCTCCTGAACGGCCGCCGCCAGCAGTTGATTGTCGTTTTGAATCGCTTTGGCCTGTGCCACGATTTCTTTGAGTTTGTCTTGCAGGTTACGCTCGCGCGTACCGGCCCGCTGCAGTTGCTCTTGCAGTCCTCCGTTGTCTCTCCGCGAGCTTTCCAGTCCGGCCCGATACTGTTCGACCTGGCCTTTTAGGGGCTCAAGCTGCGCGATCTCGCCGCGCAGCTTTTCCGCCTCGTCTCCAAGCGCTTTTTTTTCCGCTTCGAGCGCGGCTTTTTCCTCGCTCAATTGCCGCAGCATGCCCTGGGCTTTGCGCAAGGCCTGCGCCGCCGCATCGCTCTGCTTGGGCGCCGCCTGGAGTTCAAGGCTCCAGGCCATCGCCGCCAAACAAAGCAGCCGCGGCAAAGCGCCTCTAGCGGCCCCCTGTTGCCGCCTGTTTTCAGGATTCAGAAACATAGCCATAGATTCCATCCTTAGAAACGCACATTCAAATCGACCGCGGCCGTATCGATACTCAGCTTAGGGCCGTCGATCGAATCGGTGCTGCTCCAGCGCAGGTTGACCCAGGTATTTCTCGCCAGTCCGTAGCTGCCGCCGATCCACCAGCCTTTGGCGTCGGTGCCGCCGCCATGAAACAGCGACTCGGTAAACGCATCCAGCACCGCATCGCGCTCTATGTAACGGTAGGCGAGGAAAACGTTCCAATCCATGAAACGCCTGATGTCCGGATCGCCGACATCCAGCCGAATCTGAAACGCATCGGTTTGATCGCTATTATCCGCCAACAGCCCCGGAAACTCCCGTTCGATGCGGGCCGCGTCATAGCCGACGTTTTTCGCGTAATCGGTCGTCAGCACGACATGGGTGCCCGAGAAATCGATGTCGTAGATGCCGGTCAGGTTGAATATCCTGAAATCCGAGGCGAGGCCGTACAAGCAGCCCTGGCCGATGGCGCTTTGCGCATTCGTGCAGCGAGGGTTGAAACCGTCGTTGACATTGATCGGCACCATCGAATTGCCTTTCTGGATAAATTCGGGCGCCGTCCAGTCGTTTTCGAAACTGCCGCGCGCATTAGGCCGGGCGCGAACGTTTTTGTAGCCGTAATAGGCGGCGGCGACTTTCAGACGGGACGAATCCTGCACCAGCCAGTCGGCGCCGATTTGACCGCCAAACAGCCATTTGTCGGACGTCGAAAGATTGATTTCCTGGATCGGAAAGACGCCTAAGGTGGCGAAAACGGTGTCCGGCGTTTGCGGGCCGAAGTTGATGCCGGAGCGGCCGCCGAGATCGTTGGTCAATGCCGCTTTATAAGATTTGACCCTGGAGGAGTCCTGGTTGAAGCGATAGCGGAAGGTTCCGGCAAAACCCTGGAAGCTTAAATCGGGATCGTACACCACGTCGGTGGAAACCCAGGGATTCGCGAAGCGGCCGCCATAGAGCGTAAACCAGTCATTGCCCTTTTTATCGACGAAGTCATATTGCAGAAAACCCCGATCGATCGCAAATTCGAAGGATTGCCCGGTATTGCCCAAGGCCTGGTCATTGGATACCGGGTTTCTGATGTTGCTGGTCGCCAGCCGGAGGCCCGCTTTCAAATGATCGGCGATCTTCATGTCCAAACCGAGGCGGAAGCGTTCCGAGAAGCGAAACCGGTCCTTCGTGGTATTCAGGAATTCCTTGCCATGGCTGCGCGCCGCCTCATGGCCGCCCTCCTCATTGATGGCCAGATAATCGAGCAGCGCCCCGTTATCCTCCTGGAAGAAATCATCGGCCCCGCGCACACGCATGTCGAAAGTCAGTTTGGTATTGGCGACCCATTCCGGTAACGCCCCCGGGATTCCCCAGTGCTCTTCCTTGGCGTCCGCCTTGACATCCTTGACGACCTCCTCTTTCAAATCGGCGCGCACCTGTTGCCTGATTTCTTCCTTGACGAATTCAGGCACATAACCGACATACACCGATTTAGATTTGCCGGCCCCAGCCCCTGGGCCTTTCTCGGCCGCCGCGGCGTTGTCCGCCAACGGTTCCTCGGCTTGTTCCTTGGCGAGTTGCTGTTTGGCTTCCGTTTGCGCTTTTGCCTTCGCCTTATTGATCAGACGTTCCGCCTTGTTTTTATCCAGCAGGCCTTGCTCGACGAACAGCTCGACCAGATTGACCGCGGTGTTTTTCAGCTCCAGCAACTCTTCGCGCTCGCCGTCCATCTGCTTTTTGAGTTTCAGAAGATCCTCTTTGTGATCGGCCATCGCAGGCGACAGAAAAGCGCCCGCCAATACGGCGGCCAGGGTATTTCTTACAACAATCATCGTTATTCTCGGTGATACTTAAAATTATTGATTTGCTCGTTCCCAAGCTCCAGTTTGGGAATGCCGAACGCGGGACGGAGTTTTTAACTCCGTCCCCATCGTTTTGGCGTTGCCGCTATGTTGAAGCTTCGTCGAAACCCTGCGGACGGGGCAGCATGCCCCGTCCGGCGAGGCGGCCGTTAAATACCCTTGATGTAGGGTGGATAAGCGCAGCGCATCCACCCAATGTGCGCCCGATGGCGGATGCGCTCTGCTTATCCGCCCTACGCACTAGCATTGGGTTGTTAAATTCTTGACGTAACCTTGATCTTCAGCGGTTGCGGCATGTTGTCCGGCGGCGATTTCGCTAAGGAAAAGTGCAATTTCGGCAAGGCCTCGCGAATGCTTTGGTCCACGTCGGACTTGCCGCTGCCCGAGGCGAGTTCGGTGCGCTCTATCCGGCCGTCCTTCCCCATCCAGACATTCAGCAATACGCTGTAAGCCGCCTTGCCGGCGCTGGTGTCGGCCAGCAGCCCCTGCAACTCGTCGTCCAGGCGGCGTTTGACCTGACCGCCATACCAGAGAATCGCGCTGCCGCCGCTGCCGCCCAAAAGCCCCCGGCCCCCCTTCTTGCCGACCAGTCCGAAACCGTCCGACCCGGCCCCACCCTCGGCGTCCACGCCCAGTTCCTCGCCCGGCGGTTGTTCCGCCTCATCGGGTGCGGGTGCCGGTTCTTCCTCTGGCTCCGGTTCAGGGACTTTTTCCGGCTCGGGTTCGGGCTCCGGCGGTTTCTGCTCCGGCGGCGGGGGCGGCGGAGGCGGCGGCTGAAGCACGGTAATCTGTTGTACCTGCTTCTTCGCCTGCAGCGGTTTTTCGAACAGCCCCTGGATGTAGTAGACGCCGACCGCAATCAGCAGGGTCAGGACGCCGCCGATGATCAAAGGCAGCCGTTTCAGCCATTTCTTGCGTTGATCCATAACCCTTACTTCACCAGTTTCTGCGTCACCAGGCCCAGCTGGCTAATTTCGAGCCGCGTCACCACATCGAGCACCTCGATCACCTTTTCATACTGGATCGAGGCATCGGCCTTCAGCACGACCGGCAGGTCCGGTGTCGCCGCCTTGTACTGCGCGAGCCGGGTTTCCAGTTCCTGGATCGAGACCGGGTAGGTATCGAGATAGATCGTGCCGTCCGGGGCAATCGAAATCGCCTTGGTTTTAGGCTTGGATAACGACGGCGTGCTGCTGGCTTTCGGCAGGTTAACCGTGATGCCCTGCACCGTCGCCGTCGTCATGATGATGAAGATCAGCAGCAGCACGTAGGCCACGTCGAGCATCGGCGTGATGTTGATGTCATCGTAGACTTTGCCTTCCTCTCCGACTTTCATGACTGCGTGGCCCTTTGCCGGTCGGCACTGCGTAACGAGACGATCGCCAGAAACTCGTCGGTGAAGACGTGCATGTCGGCGGTCACGTCCTTGATTCGGGTCAACAAATAGTTGTAGGCGAATAGCGCCGGAATCGCGACCGCAAGCCCCGCGACCGTCGCCAGCAGCGCGCCGGAAATGCCGGGCGCGATTGAATTGATATTGACGTCGCCGGACGCCGCGATTACCGCGAAGGTGATCATGACCCCGAGCACGGTGCCGAGCAGTCCGAGGAAGGGGCCGCCGGAGATCGCTATCGTCAACAGCACCATGTTCTTGTTCAGTTTCTGACCTTCCCTAACGACCGCCGCATCCAGACGGGCGCGCACCACATTCAGCGCTTCCGCGGATAGCACCGCGTTGGCGCCGCCGAAATGGTGGTTCAGTTCCTGTACGCCGGCATGATAGATGTGATAAATCGGCGAACCCTGGAAATGATCGTGTTTGCCGGCGACCGCCGCCAGAAACTCCGATTGTTCGTTATCGCGCTCATCCTCGGTTTCTTCCGCGTCCAGCTGGCCTAGATTGGTGGTAGAAATCGTTCGGTATTGCGCCAGGAAGTCTTCGTTTTCCTTGCGGGCCCGGTTCAGGGTCAGGGTCTTGCCGACCATCACCAAGAGGCTGATCACGAACATCACGCCGCATAAGGCGATCACCACCCAGCCGTCGACGGTCAGGCTTTGCAGGATGATCGCGAAATAATTCAGATCGTCGCCGGAGCCTGAGGATTCGTCCTGGCCGAAATTGAGCACCGCGAAATCGGGGCTCTGGCTGCGGAATTGCAGCTTGATCCAGTCCGCGCTGCGCGCCTGCTTCGCAACCTGCGCCTCATCGACGAGGCCGCTCAGGTTCTGGCCCTGCTCGTTGCCGCCTAAAGAAACGGACGGCGTCATCGCGGCCAGCTGGATCGGCGTCGTGCCGACAGCTTGCCCGTTCAGGTAAAGCTCCAGCGCATCCTTTCTGGCGATAACCGCCAGATGCTGCCACTTCGCCGGATCGACGTTCGCCGCGGCGGTCTGCTGGGCGACGCCTCCGCCCTGGTAGCGGGCGATCGCGGAGGTGCCCTGCACGACCAGCTCGATGCGCCCGGCCGCATCCTTCGCTTCAAACAACGTGGCGTTCGTCTGGGCCTGGTCGATCTTGATCCAGGCGCTGAAGGTCAGGCCGCTGTCGGGCGTGATCGCGAGCGCCGGATTCGCATTGACCGTGATGCCGCCCTGACCGTCGAATTTGGCCGCCGCCCCGATGAAACCGGCTGGATCGACGGCCGCCTTCGAGCTGGCCGCATGCAGCGCATAGGCGGTGGCATCCTGCGGCAAGGCCTCGCCTTCCCGAAAATGAAAGACCAGCGCCTGATTCACGTCATAAAGGCCCTGCGCATCGGAGCCGTCCGCCGCAGCCGCGTTGCCGTAATACATCGAGAAACTGTCGGTACTGACGCCGCCGCGAACGACCGGCACCTTGACCCAGACCAGGCCGAGTTCGGTCAAGGCATCGATCTTTTCGACCTGATGCTTCAGCGCGGTCTTGTCGTCCAGCATGAAGCGCACGTCCTTGCCGTTCTCCGCCAGATCGAGAAAAAAGCCGAAATTGCCGGTATGCAGACGCACCAGCAATGGAAAGTCATTCAGGGTTTCCTGAATATCGGCGCCGGTCGCTCCGGCATCGACGCTGAATTGCTTACGCGATTTCCATTCGTCGTTCCACCACGCCTGCGCGCAGAGCGGAATCAGGATAAGAGCTAGTCCCAGGCGGAAACGGCCGATAAGAGATTTGTTCATTGAAAATAAACTCATAAAAATTGAATCCTGGTTAAATATCGTTCCCACGCTACTTCATTGCCTACTGTGAAAGCCTTTCACAGTAGGGTGGATAAGCGAAGCGCATCCACCAGCGGGCGCATATTGGTGGATGCGCTTCGCTTATCCACCCTACGCAGGCAAGTCATGAATCGGAAAGCATTTTTAATCCTAAGTCCCGCAACCCGGCTTGCCGTCGCGGATTTCGCCGACGGTACAATCGCCATAGCCGACCACGTCGGTGCTCAGGATGCTGACGACCGACGTCTGCTTATCTTTTTGCTCGCCGTCGTCCTGCTCGCCGTTGCCCCCGGCGCCGTCGCTTGCCGATTTTGCCGCGCTGGTGGCAGCGCTGTCGGCGCCCGAAGGCACGACAGGCGCCGGCGCCGCGGTCGGTACGCCGACCGTGCCGCCGGAGGCCTGAATGTTCGACGCGCCGACCACGGCGGTCGCGGCAATCACGATCTGGCCGCCGCTGATGCCGGCTTCGCCGGCGTCAACGATGCCTTGCGGCGCCGCCAGCGTGACCTGGCCGTTGCCGATCGCCTGAATACCGCTGCCGGAAACGATCGGCGGGAAAAGCGTAACGATATTGCCTTTCTCGTCGACCAGCGTGACCGGCGGGGGCGCGGCGATCGCCGATTTGGCGCCCTTGCCAGCGTCGATGCTGCCCTTGGACGACCAGACGGTAATGTCGCCGCCTTTCAGGGTGAACACACGCGACTGGTTGACGTTGAAATCCTGCTTGATCAGCGCGTTCAAATCGCCTTCCTGCTGCACGACGATGCCGAGTTCGTTGGCAGCCTTGCGGATACCCGCCAACTGCCCCGCCAGGCCCACGTCGATCTTGCCGCCGGGGACGGCCATGTTGATGCCGCCGCCATCCAGCGTCTTGATCTGGCTGAAGACCAGGCTGAGATCGCCGTCGTAGCTGTCGCCTGGAAACAGCGCCTTGATCGCGTCGAAGCCGCGTTGATAGAGTTCGGCCCGCTCGCCTGCCGGTGCTGCCGCCGCGGCAGCAGCCGACTGCTTGATCTCCTCGAACAGGACCTTTAAAAACGTGTTCAGATGTTCACGTTGACCCTGTTCGTCGAGACCGGCCAGCGCCTGCAGTTCCGCCCGGTATTCGGGGTGCGTTTGATAGCGTTCGATGAAGCCGGCGTAATCGACCGCATCGGAGAGCCCGGCCATGACATTGATCGCCGCCCCGTTAGGACTCAGCGCGGGATTCACGATGTTGCCGATCGTCCGAATGCCCGCGGAACTGCCGAGATTGATGTTGCGGCCCGCCAGTACCTGCAATTGGCCGGGCCCTCCGATCTCGATCTTGTTCGGATTGGAGAGCACGACCCCGTCCGGGCTGATTTGGGTATTGAAAGCAATATCCCGGCCCGCCTGTATCAGCGAAATGTCATCACTCGCCAGATTTTGTCCGGACAGGCTCAGGTTCTTGATGTCCCTGCCGGCGCTGAATTCGGACGCCTTCGGCAGGAAGAAGATCACCTGGGCGCCGGGAGCGAAGGCGATGTCGCCGAGATTGGCCCTGATCACCGGTTTGCCGGCGCTGCCTTGGTGCACCGGCGCCGCGGCATGGATGATGCTCGCGACAGGGCTGAACGGATCGAGCCGCTCCCGCGCCCGGATCAGGCCGTCATGCAGACTGCCTTCCAGCGACCGGACCGGCGTCAGCCTATCCGGCAATAACGAGACATCGGCATCCGACATGTTGATCGCGACCGTCTCGCCGGCGACCGCAGGCGACCTGACGTTGCGCCCGGCCAAAAGCTCCAGTTGCCCTTTCGCCGACGGGAACAAAGTCATCGATTTGTTGATGCCGATGTCGCCGGACAGCGCGGCCGCCTTGACGCTGCCGGGGTAAACCGAATATTCGAAGCCGGCGCCGGCAGTATTCTGGAAGTTGATGTTTCCCGCGGACGCCAAAAACCGGGCTGCGCTATCCGGGCCGTAGGTGAAGAAGCGGGATTCTCCCCCGACGAGCTGGGTCTGCTTGACCAGGGTCGGATTGTAGACGCCGCCGATGTTGATATCCTGGCGCGCCTGGACGTCGAAGCGGGCATCGCCCAGTTCGAAGACCGCGCCTTGTCCTCCGGCATTGTTCGCGATGCTGCCGCCGGCCTTCAGGGCGGCCGTGCCCTGGCCGGTAAAGAATTCGCCGCCGATGATGTCGTTGCCGGCGGTCAGCGCCAGATCACCGCCGCCGTTGACTGCGATGCCGTTCTTGACCCACTGATTCGGCGTGCTGCTGACCGTGCCGAGCGGCTTGCCGGTGGTCGGAATCATCACCGAAAGATTGCGGATATCGCCGCCGGCTTCGACTTTGACATTGCCGCCGCCGAGCGCGCCGACGTTCTGATTGAAGTTTCGGATGCCCTTCGCGGCAGGGATGCTGCCGGTCTGGCTGCTCCGGTCGCCGCTGATATTGATGCCCCAGAGCGTCGGCGTAGCGTTTTCCGCCAAGTTGCCACTCCGGACCAGCCAGTCGGTCATCTTTTGCCCGGTGTTCACGCCTTCGATAGTGCCGCCGGCCCGCAGGGTGATGTCGCCGCCCTGGGTCGGGAATTCGGCTTTTTGAAACAGCGTGCCTATCCGCGTTTCGTCCAGATAACCGAAGCGGAGCAGTTCGTTCATCAGTTCCGGATCCTGGCGGTTCAGGTAATCCGCATCGCTTTCTCCGTCCAGACGAGCAGGCAGCCCCGGTATCTCGCCGCGCAGCAGCTGGTTACGCGTGTATTTCGCGGTCGTGCCGATCGTATAAACGGCCGCGGCCGCCGACGCATCGGACGAATCGGCGACAAAGCGCAGATCCTTGCCGGAATCTATCCCGATCGAGCCGGTGCCGGTTCTGACCTTGACCTGGGTCTTGACCAAGGTGCTCGAATTCGGCGCCGCGGGACTCTGCGCCAGGTAGGAACTGGCCAGATTGACATTGCCGCCCGCAACCAGGTTATAGCTCCACGATTGCCCCTCTTGCAGCATGTCCTGATAGACCCGGTTGTTTTGGCCTGGAACCGAAGCGACCGCGAAGGCATCGCTCAGCGAGGCATTGATGTTCAGATCGTTGCCGGCTCTCAGGGTCAAAAATCCCGGCAGGGCGGCGTTGCCTTCCGCATCGTGATAACGCCAGTCGATCAAATCCCAGGCATCCGCCAAAGTCAGGTTTTGCCCGCCACGAATTTCGAGACCGGGCAACAGATTGATCGCGGCGCCGGAAAAATTCTGGATGGCCGGCGCATGATTCATGAAATCGGCCGTATCGGCCTTCCAGGACGCGATGTTCGCGCCGGTGATTACCGATTGATTGTCGTAAACCCGCGTTGCCTCCAGCACGCTGTGATCGGCACCGGTGATCGAGGTATTGACCGCACTGATGTTGACCGCATTGCCGTCCCTGCCGGTGCGCAAGTGCAGCGCCCCGCCCTGGCCGCCTTCCCCGCCAGACACATCGATCGTGCCGCCCGCGGCGAGATCCAGCAGCCCGCTGCCGGTGTCGTCCCGGTGTACGGTATCCAAGGTGACATGGCCGCCGTCGGCGCCTTTCAAGGATGAACTCGCATCGATTCTGGCGCCGCTGCCGAGGGCGATGCCGTTTCTGCCGTAGATCGCGACCTCGCCGCCCTGGCTGCCGCTGACGTCGACTATTCCGTTCAGAGCCACCTTGCCCTGATCCGCCGAGAGGTTGAACTGGCGCGCGGCCACGTTATCGCCGGCCGCGAGAGTCACATCGCCGCTACGCTGACGCAAAGACACTTCGCCGGAAAAACCAGCCGCCGCAAGCTTGCCGTTCAGCTCGGAAAAGCCGCCGTCACCGAAGGTGTTCACATCCAGACGCAGGCTTCCCTGGCGCTGTTCGGCATTCGCGAGCTCATCCCCCAACGCGCTGACCAGACCGTTCCAGAGAAATTGCCCCTTCGCCGCGCGCACATCGAGCAGGCCCGCATCGCCGGCCTGCTTGCCGCCTTTGACCGCGCCGGCAAGATCGATCTCGGCACCGTCGGCCAGAATGATGTTGCCCACGCTCGACGCCAGCAGGACGGTTCCCGCCGGCGAGAACTGATCGATCGTGCCGAACGGGATCGTTTGCCCTGCAACATCGATCACCGTTCCTGCATTCAAATTCACGTTTCCACGCAAGGCCTCGAGTTCCAGAATCCCGGAAGGCAGATCGAAGCGTCCCGAGCTGTCTATCGTATCGGCCTTAATCGACCAGCGGGCACCGAGGCCGCCTGGCGCTAGGCCTATCGCGGTTGTGGGCGAAGCCAGCGTGACGTCATGCCCTGTCGCATCGATACGGGTCGTGGCGCCGTTGCCGCCGATAAAATGTCCGGCGTTTAGGGTCAGGTCGCCGTCGACACGCCAGTTGCCCGGCGCGGCCAAGGCGCTGTTGCCGGTCACGGGGTCCTGGACTTGCCCCTGGCCCTTGACCGCCTCGCTCGCATTGACGGTCACCTGATGGAAGCCATCGACCGAGTAGTTGCCGCTGCCGAGTTCGAATTCGCCGGTATTGAAAACCAAAGTGCCGGAGCCGGTCCCTGCGCGCTCCGAGCTTGAACCGCTATTGAACAGGCGGATGCTGTCGGCGGAGAATTCGGCCGTAGCACCGGCATTATTGAAGCCATTGATCGCCGCCGCGCCGATTTTGAGCTGTTTCGCCTGGATGCCGACAGCGCCGTAAATATCCAGATCGCTCGCGCTGATCAACTGTAATTCGTCCAGGTTGAAAGCGGTGTTCGACAACACCAGGCCAGGCGTGTTGACCGGCGCCTCGCCGAGGCTGATACGGCGCGATTTCAATGCCAGCGACCCCCCCTGCATGTCTATGTTGCCGTCGAACACGGTATCCCGGGTCGAATCGAGCCCCATCGAGCCGCCGGCCGCGAGCCGCACGCCTTCTTCGACCACCAGCGTGCCGGTGCTTCCGGTCACGGCCTTGTCGCGCACGACGTTGACTTGGTCCGAGGAAGACACCCGCAGCAAGGCGCCGTCGCTGTTGGCCGTGCCGTTTGCCGCCAGCTTATTGTCCACCAGCAGATCGAAGCCCGGCTTACCGGTGCTGCCGGTGCTCTCGATCACCGCGCCGCTGTCCAGTTTGATTTGATCGCGCGCGGCCAGAATCAGCTCCTGTCCGCTCAATTGCACGTCGCCGGCCACGTTCAGCGTCTGCGTCGACACCTTCACCCGCTGTCCGTTCTTTTCCTTGCTGCGCACGCCGCCCAACAACAGGCTCGGCGCATTCAGGTTGTTCAGGTCCTCGTCGAACAGGCTGACCGTGCCGGCCGGGCTCGATGCGGCATCCTCGCGACTGCCGACCACTCGGAGGTTATCGGCGCTGATATCCACCTGTCCGCCCAGGCCGTTCAGACCAGGGGCCGCGGCCAATTCGGCGCCCAGCACCAGACTGTTGCGCACGTCGATCGACAGGCTGCCGGCGTCCTTCGGCAGTTGCGGCGCCGCTGTGCCTTCGCCGGCCGCCTTGTCGGCAAAAAACGTATTGGCCGAATAATCCTTATATTCGGACCGGGTCCTGGCGATATCGCCTTGTTCGACCGCAAAACCCTGCCAGCGTGCATCCTGAATGCCGGCGCTCGGATCGCCGTAGCGTCCGGCGACGATGGTCGCCCCGGCAAAATCCTGCTGAACCTGTCCGGGCTGCAAATCCTTGAATCCCTGCCGTGGGGTGACCAGATAGGCGCCCGGCAACAGGGCGTAATGGGCCGGCAGCAAGGTGTACCAGCCGGCGCTGACGCCGGAGCCTGCGCTCAGATAAACGCTGTCGCCGACGTTCAGGCCCGATCCCTGAAACTCCAAGGGGTCGAAGGGCGTCAAGGCATTGCCGAGCCCCGGCATGATCGCGAATTGCGGCGTAAAGCCGGCGCTGTTCGGATTCAGCACATCGGTGCTGCCGCCCGGCCCCGGGATGAATTCGTAAGCATAGAGATCGCCGCCGCCCGACAAATCGACCTTGGCGCCGTCCTGCATCGCAATGTCTTTCCCCGAAAGCGTCAGCCGTTTTTCCGGCGGCGTGTTGATCAACAAATTGATCGAACCGGTCGCATCCAGGGGATAGAGCCAGTTCAGTCCGCCCGACACCTGGCCGAACGGCACGGTCAAATCGCCGCCCGCGACCGAGGTCAGGCTGCCTGGCGCGAGTTCGAGCGTCTTTTCGGCATTCAGCGCCAAGGTGCCGAACGGCGCCTTCAGTGTGCCCGCCTGGATGATGTTCGGCGCATTGACGGTCAATTTTCCGCCGGCCGAAAGCACAGGCGCCGAGGCGCCGCCGCTGTTTTCAATGCGTACGGTTTCGCCGCCGCTGCCGCCGACGTTGATCGTGTAATCGGTCAAGGTGGACGGATAAACCTGGCTCGCCACGATCGTCAAATCGCCGGCCAGATTCAGCACGCCAAGAAAATCCTTGGTATCCTTGAGACCCCGAATGCCGATAGCGCGCACATCGCCCGCGCTGGCCAAGTTGACCTGGCCGAATCCGTTGAAGCTCAAGCCGCCGACCAGATCGATGCCCTTTGCATTCACGGTGAATTGCCCGCTGCCGCCCACCGCATCCGGCGCCAGTTTGCTCAAAAACAGCCCGTTGCCCAGTTGCGTATCCAGACGGCTTTGCGTGGAGCCCAAGGCCGCGTAAGCGGTGCTCAAAGTCACCTGTCCCCCCTCGGTTTTAAGACTCGGGGAATCGAGGACGATGCTTCTCGCCGCATCGAGCCGGACATTACCCTTGAACAGGATACTGCCGGTATGGGTATTGCCGGCGACCGCATCGGTCTTGAATGCCAGGTTCGCCGCGCCCGAACGGCTCAGTTGGGTGCTATTCAGCAAGGCGCGGCCGTTGAAGGCGCTATCGATCGCATCGCCCCGCCTGAGACCTGCAGGAATGGACGCCGTTGCCGACTCGCTGATTTCAAGCGCGCGTGGCTTGGTCACCGCCTTATCGTCCGGAAAACCGCCGCCCGGAACCGGAAAATCCGGCTTTTGCCTGAGGCCGCCGTTCAGTTCGACCGCCAGCGTTCCGCCGGGGGCGCCGTTGCCGCCTTGCGCCTTGAACGCGCCGTCCGCCAGGATGCCTTCGCCCGCCTTCAGGCGGATCGAGCCGCCTGCGGAGGAAATCGCCTTGGAAACCACCCTGATCTGGGTCCCCCGATCCGGGATTTCCCTGAAATCCAGCGTGCGGGTGGTGCCGGACACATCGATTTCCGAACCGGCGTAGGTCACGATATAACCGCGATTCGCGGTCAACATCACCTGGCCGCCCGCCAATACGTCGCCCATGCGCAGGCCATAGGGATTCAATTCTTCCTTATAGACGCCGCGCGCCGCCAATCGGCTTTCGGGCCCCAGCCAGATGCCCTGAGAGGCGAAGAACCCCGAATCGCCGGCGGACGGAATGTCCAGGGTCAGAAAAATGTTGCCCCCCGGCGCGTCGATCGCGCCGTCGACGAATATCGAGGTATCCGAATGCAACGCTACGGTGCCCTGCATGTCGGTCTTGATCGAGGCACCCTTGCCGATGCTCACTGCTTCATTCCGGTTTTGGCTCGCCAGTTGAGCCAGAGACAGCGTCAGATTCGTCGGGGTGCGCAAGAATTCCGGCAGGGTTACCACCGAACTGACGTTTTTGACCGGGGTTCCGGTAGGCTTCAGGTAAGCGGTGCCCTTCAGCTGCAAATTGCTTTGCAATGGCCGCAGTTGCACGTTATCGGCCACCTTCAGGCCGTTAACATTGGAGGTGATGTGGTAATCGCCGAAGCCGCCCTGCTGAAAAAATTCGGGGTTCAGCACCAGGGGCGTCGCCGTGGAATCCAGACGTCCAGGCACATCGTCGGCGGAACCGATGACCACCTCGTGGGTGCTGATATTCAGTTGGCCGCCGTGATGCAAGGCCCATCCCGCCAGACTGCCGTCCAGCGTCAGGCTTGAAACCTTGCCGCCCGCCTCGTGCGTCTGTGCGAGTAAATCGATCGAGCCGCCTTTGCCGTCCGCCAGCGCGCCGTCGGTCTGCATCCAGGCGCCGCCGCTGACGTCGATCTTGCTGCCCTGATCGAGGCGCAGATCGCCCTGTTCGGTGATCAGCGCGACATGGCCGCCGTCTATCGATACCGGCGCCAATGCCTTGCCGTCGCGGACGCTCAACCAGTCATTGACCCATAAGCCGCTGACGTCGATCGAGGCATGGGATCCCAACGTGATGTCGCTCGGCAGCAATCCCGAAGTACTCAAGGCTATCGGTTTGACCGTCACCTTGCCCGAACGGCTGGAAATCGATCCGAATAGCTCAAACCCGGTCGATGCCAGGCTCAAATCCGCCTGATCGACCATGTCGATATGGGCGTCTTCGTTGATCCGTATCGACCCGTTGGTTTTGATATCGATGTTTCGAACGCCGGCGCTTTTGAACAGGCCTGGGTCAATGTTCAACGCGATAGGTTCCGGCGAGCCGTCGGCAAGGCGCGGCAGCGGATCGTCCTCCCTCAGGGTTGACGCTACCGGATTTTGGCCGAAAACAATGTCCTGCTTTCCGAACAGATTATCGTTATTCAAATCGATGCTCAGCGCACTGCCAGAAGCGCGCTGTTCGGGCGTTCTCTGGTAGGGGCCGTCGACCGTTGTTCCGTCGAGCACGCCGTCCAGCAGCGCTTCATAGGCGCTGATGTTCAATTTGCCGCCCGCCTTGCCTTCGACGTAGCCTTTTTCGTAGCGCTGCGTCAGAGACTCCGCCGGCCAGCGCTGTCTGATCGCCCAGGGCGCATATTTGACCTTATCGCCATTCAGCATGGCTTCGTAATGTCGGTTCGGATCGGCATCGCTAATATCGAAAACCTCGCTGTCCGCCACCAGTTTGGTGGTGCTGATGACACCGTCCCGGTAACTGACCGAGCCGCCGGAAAAATCGAGCACGCTGCCCTGCTTGGCAACGACATCCCCGCTCGACTTCAGATCGATGGTGCCGCCCGAGGTGCTGCGTTCGTCGATATTACGGGCGATGCGGTCCACCGCGCCTTTAATGTCCGCAATCGGCAGACTGGCCTTGGTCAAGGCGCCGGTCTCCGGGTCGTAAGCCATGTCGGCATCGCGCAGATCGACAGAGACCTTCTCGCCGGCCAAAATGCCGTCGCGCTGCAACGGCGAGTCGCGCAACTCGTTCTTGCGCAGTTCCACCTCGACGACATTCCGCTCCATCGCCAGACTGACGTTTTTGACGCCGGAAACGTCCACCTTGCTGCCGGCTTCCAGATAGATCCGGGCATTACCCTTGACCGTGGGATTCGCCGGGTTGTCCACCGCCTGAATCGAGACATTTCCGGATTTCGCCTGGACCAAAGACTGGTCGCGCAGCCTTACCTGGTGTCCTGAGATTTCGATTTTCGAGCGTGGCTGGGCCTGCGCGTCGATCGCGGTCGCGGTTTTATCGGCGTCGAGGTCGACGCGGGTCAGGCTGCCCTTGTCCAGCGTCACGGTTGCCCTGGTGCCGAGACCATCGCCCTGATCGGAAGCCCTGAGCGTGGCTTTGGGCAAGAGCTTGCCGCCAGTCGCCGAGGGGCTCTGGATGCCTTCGCGCGCCAACAGTCTGACGGTGCCGTTCAACTGCACCGAGGTGGTGGCGGAGGCGATGCCTTTCTGGTTGACCGCGAAGCCCAGCAGGCTGACGTTGCCGCGTTCGGCCAGCACCTTGCCGACGTTATTGACTTCCCCGCCTTTATTGACTTCGACCAGCAAACCGCGCACGTCCGAGTCGCCGCCGGCTTCCTGCAGATAAACCTTGTCCTGCGCGCCGGCAAGTATCGTTTGTCCGTCTGGCGTTTCGATCGTGCCGGCGTTGGTCACCGTAGGCGCCGCGATGATCACCCGGCCGCCGGCGCCTTTCGTTTTGATTTGCGCGCCCTGGTCGATGAATACCTGAATTTTGATCTTGTCGCCGTTCTGATCGCGCAGGTATTCACCCTGATCGTTTTTCAGGTAAATTTCGCCGTTGCCCTGCAAGGCGGCGCTATTGTCGATATCGAAAACCTTGGTGATGCCGCGCTGAAACGTTTCGTCGCTGATGCCCAAGGTCGTCGCGACCAGGGAGTTCACGTTGACCTGCGAATCCTTGCCGAAGACGAAACCGTTCTGATTGACCAGATAGACCTGGCCATTGGCTTCGAGCGAGCCCATGATGCGGCTCGGGCTGAGATCATGGATGCGGTTCAGCGCGATCGAGGTCGACCCTGGCTGGTCGAAACGCACGCTGCTGCCGGCGTCGATGTTGAAGCTTTTCCAGTCCAGCGTCGCCTTGTCGGTGATTTGCTTGATGTTCAGGGCATTGCCGGCAATGGCGCCGGTGGCCTGCCCCTGGGTCGCAATATCGATAGGCGTCTGGGTCAACGGCCCGGTGTTCAGAGGCACGGGCAATTCGGCGCGCACGGGCGGCACTTTGGCTCCAAACGCCAAACCGCCGGCGATCAGCATCCGGATCGCCAGCACCAGCGGCTTCAGCCGAAATGCCTGTTCATTGATTCGGTGAGTAGAATAATGCGTCATCATCCAATACCTCAGGTAAGCCGTGGTGCGAGGTTAAAATTCATAAGCAAGGCGAAAATCGATACGCTGATTGCCGACATCGACCGTACCCTGCCGATACAGCGGATAAGCCCAATCCAGCTCGCCGGTAAAATGTCTGAATAGCTGCGCGCGAAGGCCCAGCCCCGCGCCGGCCAGGCGGTAGTAATCGGGGTTGCCTTCCAGCGGCTTCTGAATCCACAGGTAGGCATAATCCATAAAGGCATGCAGGCGCAGATTGTCGACGGCATCCCAGCCTTGCCGTTTAAGCATCGGCGATTGCAATTCCAGCGATAAATTCACGCCGTCATCGCCCAGCTGCTGGGTCTGAAAATAACCGCGCACGCTTTGCTGGCCGCCGGCCGAGAACTGCTCGTTACTGATCAGGGGGCTGTAAGACAACTGCCCCGAGGCCCTGGCGGCGAGGCGGAAATCCCAGAACAAGGCGCGCAGATGTTTCAGATTACCCGTCAAGTAGGCATAATTGGTCGGCGCATCCTGACGCCGGCTTTCGAACTCCATCTGATTATTACCGAGCCCCCGGATAGAAAAATTACCGGCAACGCCGAGGGTGGTGATCGCGCCATCCTGCCGCAAGCTGCCGTCATAGCCGATCTGGAAGGCGGGATAAGTGACCGGGGTCGGCTCCATGTCCTGGCCCTGCAAAGTCACGCCCTGATTGAAATTTTTGTAATCGAAACCCAAGGTCAGGCTTTGGGTAATATTCTCCTGTAGGCCAAATGGCTTGACCAAACGAGCGCCGTAGATGCTGCCGCTGCCGACGACCGTCAATCCGCCCACCGTGGTACCGGTCTGCACATTGGAGCTGATGCCTATCCCGTATAAGGCCAGGCGCGTATCGGCCCAGCCTGTCGGCAGCACATAGGTGCCCGACCAGACTTCGACTTCGTCGTAATTTTCGGGAGAAACCTGATATTGCAGCGAGGCGCTATGGAAGCGCTGCCACAAGTTATCGTAACGCAGCGAGGCGATCAGACGCGTCCGCGTGGTATCTTCCGGATTGCGGCCGTTCACCTCTAGGCTGCCGTGCAACGGCACCTCGTCCTTCACGCGCAATTCGACCTCGGTTTTGCCCGGCGTGGCGCCGGCACGAAAAACCGGCGTCACCTGGCGATCCGGCGCTTCCTGATTCAAGGCGGCCAATTGTTGCTGCACCTCGGGCATGTGGGGAACCTGGCCTGCAGCCAGGGCGGGCACGCCGGATCGAATCTTGCCCAAGGCGTAATAGCGGGAACCGGAAATTTTGAGCCGCTCGACCGTGCCTTCGACCACTTGCAGGCGCACCGAGTCGTTGACCACGTCCTGCTCAGGAATCTCGACGACGACCGTCGGATAGCCGTTTTTCCTGTACACCTCTTCCAGCGTTTGCCGGGCTTTCTCGACATCGTCGATCGATTTTCCGGGCCCGAGAAACGGGTACACAGTTTTTTCGATCAACTGCTGATCCAGCACCGTATTGCCGTCAACCTGCAACATCAACAGATCGAATGCCGGCGCGGCCTCAACGGTTTGGGCGGGCTCGGCATGAACTTCGGTCCCTGCCGGCGAGAATAATGAAAAAACGCTCCATGTCAGCAATGTGCGTCCAATGAATTTATGCATAGATTTCAAATAACCATAATATATGCGTCATATAGCACATTGTGTGCCAACACCTATTTAATTGAAATTTAATGGGTTTTGTAAAAAGCACCCGACTTTTGTGCTGATACAGCAACAGCGACTGCTGATGAGCTGTTGATGAATCAACAGCTCGCTCATGATTTTTGTCTCCTCGCAACGGCTGAATCGGCCGGGAAGATATGAAGCGGCGATGACATCCGGGCCGCAGGGGCGCGGTTCCGGAATGCCATGCTTGAGTGACAAGCTCCGGCCATTGCGGTCGGAGCGATAGAACGAATTACCCCTTTCCTGCATGCCGCCGCGGGGACCGAGGCGGGAAGCCCCGCGGCCTAGCTACACTCCTTCCTGCCGCGACCTTGCATCGCAGCCTTTGCCTTTCATTGAGTCTCTGATGCCGATGCAATCGGCAATGTTGCCGGACATCCCGTCCGGTCTGTGTCAATTGGCATTCGGCTGCTGACACTCCGTCAGCGGCGCGTCCACCGGATTCACCGTCACATTCGCGGTCAGCGTCTTCGTATGAGAGTTCGCGTCGGTAAGGGTTGCGGTGATCGTATACGTTCCCGGCTGTCCATAGAAATGCTCGCCGGTCGCCGAGACAATGCCTTGATTGAGCGTGGTCGGGTTGTCACTTAGGCTATCACCCCATTCGAATTTAACGGTATAGGGCTGCGTACCGCCTGTAATATCGACCTTCGGTTGAACCGGCGTATTAAAGGCCACGGCCGCTTGCGCCAAAGTCAACGTGCCGTCCAATGCCGGCGCTTGCGGCTCGGAAACAGTAATGTGAAACGTTTGCGCCTTGTTGCCGTTTTCGTTATCGGTCACGGTAACCGTCAAATCGTATTGTCCCGCTACGGCATAGACGTGATTGGCCGATTTGGCGAAGACGCCATTTGCCAACGTCTCCTGCTCGTTCTGACTGCCGTCGCCCCAGTTAAACGCAACCGTGTAAGGGCTCGTGCCGCCGGTGATAGTCTCGGCTTTCGCGGTGACCTGGCCGCCCTTCACGACCGCGTCCGCACTGACGCTCAAGGCGGCATCCAAAGCCGGCACGACCACCTGAATGGTTTCAACCGCACTGGATTTTTGCGTACCGTTCGCGTCGATGACCGTGACTTTCTGGCTAAAATTGCCAGCATTCGGGTACTGATGGCCGACCGATTTCGCGGTCACGCCAGCGCCCAATGGGAACTCTTCGGCAGCCGTGCCGTCACCCCATTCGAACTTGACCTTGTAGGGTCCCTTGCCGCCGGTGATGTTGGAAGCTCCGGCGGTGGCCGTGCCGCCCGTCGTCAACGCTTTTTTATCCAGCGCAAACGCCGCATTCAACGGTTGCACGTCGGCGACCTTCACGATGACCCTGTCGCTCGCCTTGGCGTTATCGTTGTCGGTCACGGTCAACTCGAATTCCAACTGCGCAGCCTGAGCCGGACTGACGAACGAGGCTTGCGCGGTTTTGGCATTGAGCAATTTGATTTTGGGATCGCCAGGTTTTTTCAAGTGCTTCCACTGATATTTGACGATTTGACCTCCGCGCGCGGCATCCGGATCGGTGCTGAGGCTCGCCAGCGTCACGTTTTTGGAATATTCCGCATCGATGTCGAGCCCGGCATTCGCCAGCGGCGCCGCATTCAGCGGCTTGACCGTCAGCACGGTGGTCTTGACCGCACTCAGCCCCTGAGCATCGGTAACCGTCAGCTGGAAAGTGAATTTGGCGGGCTTGGTCTTCTTGGCGGTCTTTTGAGTCGCAGGCGCCGTCAAGCTCGGCTTGGACGTATTAGCGCCATTGACCGTGATGGCCGGCGCACCTTTGGTTTGCGTCCAGGCATAAGTCAGGGCGCCGCCTTCGGGGTCCGCGCTGAGACTGCCGTCCAGCGTGACCGGAGCGCCTTCATCAACCGGCGCAACCTTGACGATACTGGCTTTGGGCTTTTTATTGCCGGCGGCTTCCGCCAAGGGCGAAACCGCCAACGCGAATGCCAACAGCCAAAGTCCGATCGCCAAGCGGCCGCCCCAGCTAAAACCGGGGCTAGAATCGCCATCGAGACGAGCCGACGGCGCATTGTAGAGCGGCGGGAAAACCCGCTCGCCAGCATGAGCATGAAAAAATAACGACATGTTGAATTCCTTATTTCAACTGAATCTGAAGACCACCTGTGGCCTGATCATCGGCAACCGGCACGATTCCGGTTTGAGTCGAACCGGTAGCCGTGCAGTAATGGGTCAAGGGAACCACAGGATTGTCAGGGTTGAATGGGATGGATGCGATAAAGCCTCTCGGATCTTTGGTCGTCGCAAAGATGCCGCTGAGGCCGAACGGCAACTGCGTATTCACGGCCTTGGCGACGGTCGGGCTACCCAAATCGTCGGCAAACGCCTTCAGCAGCGTTTTTTTATCGGTCCACTGCGCATCTCCGGCTTTATCGGTACGATAAAGCACGACGCCCTCTGCCCAATGCGGATAAACCCCCGCCGCAACGTTCTCGATGGTCGGCGCATAACCGTCAATCCGCACATAGCGCCATGGATTCGTGCCGGCATCCTTGTCGCCGCTGTTGACCGCAATACCCCAGATTTTTTGCAAGCCAGGATTCAAGCCGGAAGCATTGGTGCCATTATTCCAGTCTTTCAGCAAATTATTGGTCGCGTTGACGCCGCCTGGAGACTTGACGACCGGCGCCGCAAGGGCTTCATCGCCATTCGGGGTGTTATCTGCCGGCTTGTTGGCGTTTGCGGTGCCCGGATAATTAAGGAACTTGGCATAGGCGACCGCCCCGATCGCCGCACCCTTGTTGCGTCTGCCGACGCCGACTGGCGATTTCCCATCTTCATTATTGAACGGAGCCGCTATACCGGCGTCGGAAGCGACTTGGGTCAGACTGACCGCTTCATGCGTATTCTTATCAACAATCTTAACCTGCTCCCAATTGCTGATTTTGCCGGCCAGAATGGAGGCCACGAAATTCCGGTTCAGATTGGGCAACGAATTGGCATCGTAAGTCCCTATCTTGTCCGCAGTAATAGGCAATGATCCCGCTCTTATTTGCGCCGCCTGCAACACCTTATACAGATCTTCGGTCACCGCGATGCCATAGACCAATCCACCGGTAGAAACCTGAGTAAATCCTGCCGGAACTTGGTTCAGATTGAGCGGCCAATTCGGTTCGGGCGCGCCGGTCGTCAATTCATTGACTTGTTCAGGGTAATTTTCGGTATTGGGTTTCAATAGAATATCCGGGTCCACACCCAAAAATCCGCCATCGGAAACCGCTTTGGTTAAATAAGCGGCGGCATTGGCACCGCTGATGGCTTTTTTCCATTTCTTGCCGCCGGCCGCGCCATCAACTTCCCAATCCGCCTCATTTAACCCAACGATTTTGAGGTGCTCCAATGGCAAGCCTTCGCCGTCATTGGCAAACAGCGGCACCACACCATAGCCTGCGGCCCCGTAGGAACGTTTTTCGAAAATAATCTTCTTGCCGGCCAGGCCGCCGGGCAAATTGGCATTGCCGGTAAAGTAAAACGCCTGCCAGCGCCCGCCGATGCTGGACCCGTTAACATCACTGAAGGTATCCAGAGACCCCGGCGCTGCCAGAGTTTCAGAGACAACCCGAGTAATGGCCTGATCCTGTGCGGCGCCGCCGGACGTATAAACGACCAAATCCGGCGCGCCATCCGTCCACGGCGTCAAGGCGCTGGCGGACTGGGCGCCGCACAGCATGGAAACGGCCAAAGCCAGTTTGTGTGATTTTTTCATAAGGCATACCCTTTCAAATGAAATTAATACGGAAAAATAGATGCAGACCTCGAAAACAAGAGTCAGCTACCCGATTAAGTTCTATGAAATAATCATGCCAATCTATAACGTATTGTTTGTATTAAATATTTATTTGAAATACCTCTACTTACTGTTGCCGTACAGACAGCCTCTGCTGATCCACTGCTGATATGCCAGCAATTTTTCATGGCGCACTGTTCCGGCAAAGCCATCCGCCCTCGACCGAAACCCTATAAAATCAAATGGTTGAATATTTGTGACGGCCTTCACACTTCATCTATCCATTGGCCTGCCGTTATCGCGGAAAGTTAAAGCGATCGCGACGCCCGCTCGTCTCAGAGCCCTGCTCTCAAGATACCGTATTCGAACGCTTATTCCGGCGTCCCTGCTGCTGCTTGGCGAACAGTCATTCAGCAACCCCTGTTTGAGATAGAACAATACGTTCGTCCCTCCATCCGTATTTCTCTTTAGAATCATGCCGTTAAATATTGGCATATAAATTGAATAGCTAACTATAGACAGCAAGATCTGCCCTTAGCCTTTGATTGCAATCCGCGAGTCAATTTTTAAAACCGACCGTTTCCATTGATAGGCAGTATCTGACGTCTAGTGATTTTTGAATTAACCCCACAATCCATAGAGGTGATTTTATGAAAAAGAATATCGCGATGATTTGCGCCTTGTTATTTGCCAGCACCGGCGCGTTTGCCGAGGAACATGCCGCCGAAGCCTTGAAACACGCAGGCCACGCGGTTACCCATGGCCAAGCCGGACATGCGCCGCAATTGGTCGAGCATGCCGAAAAAGCGTTGAAGCATGCACAGTCAGCCGAAAGCGCCGCGAGCGGCGAAGCCAAGACGCATGTCGTTGCCGGCATTAAAGCGTTGGAAGAATCCATCGCCCACGGCAAACAAAACCATGCCGAGGTTGCGACCAAACACGCCGAGGAAGCCGTAACGCATCTGCAAGCGGGTAACAGCTGAGCATGACGGGTTAACCTGTTGATGCGCTTGTCGAGTTAAACCTTCAAAGTCTCCTTCTCCCCACGGGATGGGCTTTCTCCCATCCCGAAGCTTTCAATTCAGCCTCACGCTGCCATAAATCTTGCGGACGGGTTCACCCAACCCGTCCAGCCAAAGCATCATGACCAATCATTGATCGATGCCTGTACTCATGCCACCAGAGCTCGGGCATTCAGGCCCAATTGTCCGCCGCTGCGGCCTTTCAAAGCGGCCTGGATGCCGGCGACGGACGCCAGGGCGATTTCTTCCGGCGTTTCCGCGCCGATGTCCAGCCCGACCGGGCCGAACACCCTATCCTCGATCGACTCGCCCGCCTCTTCCAGGCTATGCAGCAAACGCTCCCGGCGTTGCGCCGGCCCCAAAAGGCCGATGAACGGAATGCGCGACCCGGCGATCGCCGCCAGGAAACGCCGGTCATAGTCGAAATTATGCGTCATCAACACCACCGCGCTAAAGCGGTCCAGGTCCAGGTGGCTATCCAGCGCTTGCGGCAAGACATGCTGCACCGCGTCGGCCCCTGGAAACCGCTCCTTGCCGAGATAGCCGGGCCGGTAATCGGCCACGGTGACGCGCCAGCCCAGCGCCTTCGCGCATTGCACCAGCGGGATCGCATCGGTTCCGGCGCCGAGCACCAGGAGATGCGTCGGCGCTTGCAAAGGATCGTAAAAGGCCTTGACCTCATGGCCGCCGACCGTATGCGCTTCGATCCGCGGTTTTTGTTGCGTTGCCGTAAGCGGCAAAGGCGCATCCCGCCGATCCGCCGAATCCGCCAGAAACAGGCTCCGGCCGACCGGAAAATCGGGATGCGCGGATTCGATCACGGTCACCAACAGGCCGAAGTCCTGAGCGGCATCGACGGTGGCAATGTGGTTTAACGGACTGAAGTCGTCTGCCGCGCTCAATAATTGCAGAAAGATCCTAACCGCGCCGTTGCAGCCCATCCCCAGCCCCCAGACCGCGTCGGCAGGCGAGCGCATGTCATAAAACACCGTCTTCGCGTTGCCGGTTTCGAAGACCTGCCGCGCATGCTCGATCAGGTCCTGTTCGAAACAGCCGCCGCCGAGCAGGCCGGTCAATTCGCCGTTCGGGGCGATCAGCATTCTGGCGCCGGCCTTTTGGTAGGTCGAGCCGAAGGTTTCGATGATGGTCGCCAGCACGAGTTTATCGGCTTGCCGGGACGCCGCCCGGTAAGCGGTCAGCAGATGATGATTTCTGGACATGCTAGCTCCAGCTCAAATCGGTTCTGGACAACGGCAGCTGCCGCACCCGGATGCCGGTGGCCGCGAAGATCGCATTGCAGACGGCCGGCGCCAAAGGCGGAAGCGCCGGTTCGCCGAGGCCGGTCACCGGGTAATCGGTTTTCAGGAAATGCACATCGACTCGGGTCGGCGCATCGCCGATCCGTATCATCGGATAATCGCCGAAATTGCTCTGCACGATGCGCCCCTTGTCGATATCCAGTTCCTGAAACATCAGAGCGCCCAGGCCGTCGATCACCGAACCCTGCACCTGATTTTCCGCGCCGCTGAGGTTCACGATTTGCGCGCCGATGTCGGTCGAGACGACCACGCGATCGACCTTCAGCTTGCCATCCTTCGACACGGTCACCTCGGCCACCTGCGCGATATAGCCGCGATGGCTGAAATGGAAGGCGATGCCCTGCCCCTGGCCGCGCACATAGGTTTTCTTGCCCCAGTCGGCTTTTTCGGCCACATGCTGCAGCACATGCTTCATCCGGTTCACATCGTAGGGAATGCCCTGCTCGCCGGTGCCTTCCAGAAAGCCCTTGTCGCCGAGGATTTCGAGGCGAAACGCCAAGGGGTCGCGGCCGGCCGCATGCGCCAGCTCGTCGATGAAACTGTGGAACACCCAGGCCAGCACATTGCTGCGCGGCGCCCGCCACGGCCCCATCGGAATGCCGCATGCGAGCGGCGTTTGCTCGATCCGGCAGTTTTCGACCCAGCGCCCCGGAAACTCGTCGCCGGACAGATTGGCGCCGCTGCCCAGTTCGAGCTTCGGCTGGCCGTCCTTGAACACGATGTGCTCAAAGGTCACGAAATGGTCATGCCAGGCGATCAGCCGACCGTTGGTATCCACCCCGCCGCGCAAAAAGTGAAAACCGCCGGCACGGTACTGGTCGTGTTGCAGGTCGTCCTCGCGGGTCCAGGTCAGCTTGACCGGCCCCTTGACCCGCTGGGCAATCGCCACCGCTTCGATCAGATAGTCGGGAATCAGCCGGCGGCCGAAACCGCCGCCGCTGCGGGTGATGTGCAGGGTGATCTTTTCCTTCGGGATGCCCAGCGTTTCGGTCACGATTTTCTGGCCGGCCTCGGGGTTCTGGGTCGGCGCCCAGATTTCGACGGCGCCGTCCTGGTACCAGGCGGTGGCGTTCTGCGGCTCGATGCTCGCATGCGAGATGAAGGGGTAGCTGTAGGCCGCCTCGACCGTCTTCGCGGCTTTCTCCAGCGCGGTTGCCACGTTGCCGTCATTGCGCAGCACCTCGCTGCCCGGCTGTTTCGCCAAGGCATCGGCCTTGGCCGCGAAACCCTTCCAGCTTTCCGCCGCAGTCTTGCCTTCGTCCCAAACGACCTTCAGGCTTTTGCGCGCACTGAAGGCGGCCCAGGTCGAATCGGCGACGATCGCGACACCGGGCAGCAGGCCTTTCAGGTTGCTGGTTCCCTCGATCACGAACGCATCGCGCACACCCGGCAAGGCCTTGACTTCGTCGAGGTTCGCGCTGACCACCTTGCCGGCGAAAACCGGCGACTTGACGTAGGTCGCATAGAGCAAGCCGGGCAGGCTCACGTCGATGCCGAACAAGGGCTTTCCGGTCACTATGCCGGGATTGTCGACGCCGCCGATACGCGTACCCAGCAGTTTGAAATCGCGCGGGTCCTTCAGGCGCACATCACTGGCTTCCGGCACCGGCAAGCTCGCGGCCTTGGCGGCCAGTTTGCCGTAACTCAGATGGCGCCCGGTGGCCGGATGATGCACGGCGCTGTCCTTGGCCAGCAGTTGATCGACCGGCACCTTCCAGGTCAATGCGGCAGCCTGGATCAGAATCGTGCGCGCGGTCGCGCCGAGACGATGGAATTCTTCGTAATTGGTCGGCGTCGAGCGCGAACCGCCGGCGCTTTGGCTGCCATAGATCGGGTCGAGATCGCCCTGCACGATCACCACATCCTTCCAGTCCACCTCCAGTTCCTCCGCGATCACCATCGGCAGCGAAGTCTTGATGCCCTGACCGATCTCCGGCTGCTTGCTAACCAATGTAACCGTGCCGTTCGGCGCGATGCGGATGAAGGCATTGGGCTTGAACTCGGCCAAGGCCTGTGCCTTGGAAGGCTTGGCGACCCGTTTCGCGGCGCTATCCGCCGTATTGACATAAAACCCCAGCACCAGGCCGCCTCCGGCCAATGCGGAGGTGCGCAGAAAGTCGCGGCGGGAGGGATTCTTCGGCGCATTCGAGCTCATGCGTTCCTCCCGGCCGCGATTTCGGCGGCGCGGTGAATGCCCGCGCGAATCCTGAGATAAGTCCCGCAACGGCACAGATTGCCCTCCAGCGCCGCATCGATTTCCTGATCGGACGGCTGCGGCGATTTTTTCAGCAGCGCCGCGGCGGTCATGATCTGGCCGGCCTGACAGTAGCCGCACTGCGGCACGTCGAGTTCCTGCCAGGCTTGTTGCAAGGGATGGTCGCCGTGCTTGGACAAGCCTTCGATCGTGGTGATCTTGCTTTTCCCGACGCGGGAGACCGGCGTCTGGCAGGCCCGTGTCGGCACCCCGTCCAGATGCACGGTGCAGGCCCCGCACTGGCCGATGCCGCAACCGAATTTGGTGCCGACCAGATGCAGATGATCCCGCAAGATCCACAACAGCGGCGTGTCGTCGGCGACGTCTATCGTTTTCGGTACGTTGTTTACGTTGAGTGTGTATTGACTCATGATGCGATATTTCTCCTGAGGCGAAAATTCCTGGCTCGTTTTGTGTCTGACATGCTTTTTATGCCCGACTTTTTGATGGTTTGAGCTGTCAATGGTTTTTGGATTCGGTTGTTGATGATGTTTTCGGATGGAAATGTAGAACAACGCGACCAACGGTCGGCGCTTTACGACTGCATGGATGCAGGAGTTAGAGCAATGCAGGAGCAATTGCCGAGTCGAATTAGTTGCCGAACATGACTTATGAACTTTCGGAAAGTTATGCAGAATTTGTACCGGATAGCGTTGGTACCGGTAAAACCGATTGATTCGGCTAATCGAGGAGCAAAAAAGCGCTGTCCATCTCGGCAAGCTGTTGACTTACAAACATCGCCTGTTCACCGACTGTTGATTTTTGAACAATCTCATCAGCACAGAATCCATTTATCTAGGCCGCACCCACTACTTCCAATAGCATAGCCCGGGTGAAACGCAGTGGAATCCGGTATATCGAAGCCAGAATGCCCCCGGATTCCGCTATGCCGCATCCAGGCTACTTGCTAACCCATCACAATAGTGCAGAGACTGGATCACTCAACGGCGTTATTTTTGCATGTATTGAGAGATTGCATGCGAGCATAGATTTGTAGACGCGACAACCCTGTATCCTGTTTTTAGCTTGAATTCTCAATTGAAGGAGTCAAACCATGAGTACCAATAATTCCCGTCGCGATTTTCTGAGCATCGCCACAGCAGGAGCGGCATTGGCGCTGCTGGAACCGGAACAGGCTCTGGCAGCCTCCGAAACGAAATCAGCCCTCGTTACGACCTTGCCGGATGCGTTCAGCACGGAACATGCAGCCAAACCCTTGAGCTTCGACCCTGCCAAACTGGACGGCCTATCCGAGAAGCTGATCCGCTCGCATTGGGAAAACAATTACGGCGGCTCGGTCAAGGCTCTGAATGCGGTCAAGAAAAAACTGGCGTCCTTCCGTGAAGATGCGGACCTTCCGGCTTTCGTTTACAACGATTTGAAACGAGAACATTTACTGCGCACCGGTTCGGTAGTGTTACACGAGCTGTATTTCAGCAATTTGGGAAGCACCGCAAAGCCGGAAGCTGCCTTACGCAATTTGATCGGCTCGGCCTTCGGCTCCTTCGAGACCTGGGAAAAAGAATTCAGACGCATCGGCGCCGGGCTCAGCGGCGGCTCCGGCTGGGTCACGCTAGGCCTGAATCTGCACACCGGTCTGCTCGAAAATTACTGGCAGTGGGATCATCTGCACGCACCCGCAGCGACCATGCCGATTCTGGTGCTGGATATGTACGAACATTCGTACCAAATGGACTACGGCGCCGCGGCGCCGGCTTACCTGGATGCCTTCTTCCGCAACATCCATTGGGAATCGGTCGCCTCCCGCCTGAATACCGCCTTGAAATTACTGGCGCTTGCCCGGCAATCAACGTAGATACTGTTGGTTTACGGACACCTTCTGTATCCCGCCTGCTGATTTTTCAACAAGACCGCTCTTTCGATTAGCCCTCCCCTGCGCCAAATAACGGCCAAACGGCAGGCAATAAGCCGTAACCCCCAGCTTGGTATGTAATTTGCGTATATAAAGCACAAGCTTTTTCAACTCAGGCTCAATCACAACGGATCGTTCAAGCCCCTCTTCATGTGGATCGTTCAAATTGCCCTCCGCCGCCCCTATACCTTCGTGGTGGCGGCCCTGCTCATTCTTTTGTCCTCGCCTTATATCTTGCGCAAGATGCCTACCGATATTTTTCCGGCTATCGACATTCCGGTCGTCGCGATGCTGTGGCAATACAACGGCATGCCCGCAAAGGAGATCGCCGACCGGCTGACCGGTTCGGTCGAGCGCTCGATGAGCCTGATCGACGGCATCGAGCACAGCGAGTCGCTGTCTTTCGCCGGCGCGGCGATAATCAAGGTGTTTTTCCATCCGGACACCGACATCCGTACCGCGATCGCGCAGGTGATGTCCAGCAGCAACTCGGTCTATCGCTCGCTGCCGACCAATGTCGCGCCACCGCAGGTGATCCAGTATTCGGCCTCCGATCTGCCGCTGGTGCAGCTCGGCATCTCCAGCAGCACGGTGCCGGAAACGGAGGTGAACGACCTGACCAACAACATCGTCCGCACTGAGCTGCAATCCAAGCGCGGCGTCGCGGTGACCAATCCGTTCGGCTCGAAGAGCCGGCAAATCACCGTGGATACCGACGTGCCGGCCCTGCTGGCCCGCGGCCTGACGCCGACCGATTTGTCGGATGCGCTGGCCGCGCAGAACCTGATCCTGCCGACCGGCACGATCAAGATCGGCCCGACCGAGTACGACGTGACATTGAACGGCGCGATCGCGGCGATTCCACGCCTCGGCGAGCTTCCAGTGCGCACCGATCACGGCGCGACCACGCTGATCCGCGATGTCGCGATCGTCCGCGACGGCGCCGCGCCGACCACGACGATCGCCCGGCAAAACGGCGAGCGCGGCATACTCAATTCTGTCTTCAAAATCGGCAATGTTTCTACGCTGGAAGTGGTCGAGCATGTCAGACAAGCGATTCCGAAAATGCTGGAGCTGATGCCGGAAGGCATCAACATGCGGCTGATGTTCGACCAGTCGCTGTTCGTGAAGGCGGCGATCGGCAACGTACTGCACGAGGCGCTGATCGCGGCCGTCCTGACCGCGGCGATGCTGCTCCTGTTTCTCGGCAACTGGCGCACCACCTGCATCATCGCGGTGTCGATTCCGCTGGCGATCATGGTCTCGCTGATCATGCTGTATCTGATCGGCGAAACGATCAATCTGATGACGATGGGCGGCCTGGCGCTGGCGGTCGGCATCCTGGTCGATGACGCGACCGTCGAGATCGAGAACATCGAGCGGCAAATGCTGCTGGGCAAAAATCCGCAGCAGGCGATCCTGGACGGCGCCGCCGAAATCGCGATGCCGGCCTTCGTCTCGACCCTGTGTATCTGCATCGTGTTCGTGCCGATGTTCTTCCTGACCGGCGTCGCGCGCAGCCTGTTCGTGCCGATGGCCGAGGCGGTGGTGTTCGCGATGCTGGCGTCCTATATCCTGTCGCGCACGCTGGTGCCCACCCTGGTGATGTATGTGATGGCCGGCCATCACGGCCGCCTGGACGCGCCGCCGGGCAACGCTCTGGCCCGCGCTTTCAAGAGTCTGCATCATGCTTTCGAGCACGGTTTCGAAAGCTTCCGCGGCCATTACGTGGTTCTGGCCAGCCACCTGCTGAACCATCGGCGGCGTTACGGCACGGCGACTCTGGGCTTCTGCCTGTTATCGCTGGGCCTTACGCCGCTATTGGGCCGGGACCTGTTTCCGGCGGTGGATGCCGGCCAGATCAGGCTGCACGTGCGCGCAGCATCGGGCACCCGGATCGAGGAAATGCCGCAGCAAATCGACGCGGTGGAGGCCTTTATCCGCAAAAGCATTCCGAGCCAGGAACTCAGCGACATGCTGGACATCATCGGCGGCCCGTACAGTACCCGCAACACATTGTTCGGCAACTCCGGCACGGTCGAGACCGCCGACACCGAGATCATGATTTCGCTGACGCCGGGCCGGCATGCGCCGAGCGCCGACTACATCAAGGCCCTGCGCGCCGAATTGCCGCGCCGCTTCCCTGCCCTGGAGTTCTTTTTCCAGCCGGCCGACCAGGTCAGCCAGACCTTGAATTTCGGCGTGCCGGCGCCGATCGACGTGCAGTTCATCGGCGGCAAGCCCGACGAGGTGATACCGCAGGTGCGGGCGTTCCAGAACCGGCTGCGCCAAATCCCAGGCATCGTCGATGCGCATGTTTACCAGCGCATGAACCGCCCGGCGCTGGACCTGGAAATGAATCGCCAGCAACTGCAACAGCTCGGCCTGTCGCCGCGGGACGTGGCGCAAAACCTGCTGTTGACGCTCAGCGGCAGCATGCAGACCGCGCCCTCCTACTGGCTGAATCCGGCCAACGGCAACACCGTCAACATCGGCGTGATGGGGAACCCCTTGACGCTGGACAGCCTGGACGCTTTGCTGCGGACGCCGGTCGGCGGCGGCAGCGCCGGCCAGCCGCAACTGCTCGGCAATCTGGTCAAGCTGAAACGCTCGCAACTGCCGGCCATGGTGACCCATTACAACTCGAACAATGTCTTCAATATCTACGCTAGCGTCGAGGGACGCGATCTCGGCTCGGTCAGTAGAGACATCGATAAACTGATCGCAGAAAGCCGGACTGCCCTGCCCCGCGGCGTCGAATTGACGGTGCGCGGCCAGATCGAAACGCTGAACGGCTCCTTCATCGGCCTGGCCTCAGGCCTTGCGGTGGCGATCGTGCTGCTGTATCTGTTGCTGGTGGTGAACTTCCAGTCCTGGCTCGACCCGCTGATCATCATCAGCGCCTTGCCGGCCGCCTTGGCCGGCATCGCCTGGACCCTGTACCTGACCGGCACGACGCTCAGCATACCGGCACTGACCGGCAGCATCATGGCGATGGGGGTAGTGACCGCCAACAGCATCCTGCTGGTGTCGTTCGCCCGCAGCCGGCTGAGCGCCGGAGTGCCGCCGACGACGGCCGCCCTGGAAGCCGCCGCGACCCGGCTGCGCCCGGTGCTGATGACCGCCTTTGCGATGATCGTCGGCATGCTGCCGATGGCGATCGGCTGGGGCGAAGGCGGCGAGCAGAACGCCCCTTTAGGCCGCGCGGTGATCGGCGGCCTGACCTTCGCGACCGCCTCGACCTTGCTGTTCGTGCCGATCGTTTTCGTCTCGATGCATCAATGGCTGCAACATCCCCAGTCGAGACGCATGCCCATTTATTCGGAAACAACCTGATGACCAACCCCGTAGGATGTGCCGACGTAAGGAGGCGCATCAATCGCGAATGATGCGCTTCGTTCCTCAGCACATCCTACGAAGCTAACCGAGTGCTCATTTAATTGGAAATAACCTTATGCCTAGTCACATCTCGCCCGCCTTTGCCCTGCCGCCCACGGCCAATCCCCGGCGCACCCTGAACATCGCCGGCAAAGCCGGATCGGTCCTCCTGTTGCTGCTGCTCGGCGCCGGCGTCTGGCGCTATGCGGTGAATCAGAGCGAGGCGGAAAGCCTGGCTCAACGCACCGCCGACAGCCTGCAGCGTAGCGTGATCGCGGTGCATCCGCGTCCAGGGGAGGCATCGCGCAAACTGGTATTGCCGGCCAGCCTGAAAGGCTATACCGAAACCCAGGTTTTCGCGCGCACCAACGGCTACCTGAAAGCCTGGCACAAGAACATCGGCGATACGGTCAAAAAGGGCGATCTGCTGGCCGAGATCGACGTACCGGAACTGGAACACGAACTGGCGCAGGGCCGGGCCGCACAGGCTCAAGTCAAGGCCCGCCTGGAGCTGACGCGCTCGACATGGGAGCGCTGGCGGCAGTTGAGCGAGACCGACGGCGCGCCGAAGCAGGAGGTCGACGAAAAACGCGCCGCCTTCCTGCAGGCGGAAGCCGACCTGGCCGCCGCTACGGCGAATGTCAGACGCCTGGAAAACATCGAAAACTACCGCCGCGTGATCGCGCCGTTCGACGGCGTGATTACCCGCCGCGCGGTCGATGTCGGCAGCCTGATCGGCGCCGGCACCCAGGAGCTGTTCGCACTGACCCAGACCGACCCGCTGCGCCTGAGCGTCTGGGTGCCGCAGGCCTATGCCGACGACATCGCGGCCGGCCAGAGCGTGTCGATCCGCCCGCTCGGGACGCAAGGCCAGGCCATCAGCGCCCGCATCGATCATGTCGCCGGCGCCTTGGATCCTGTCACGCGCTCCCGGCAGGCCGAGATCAGCCTGCCGAATCACGACAGTCAGTTGCTGCCGGGCGCCTATGTCGAAATCGCGATCGACATCGCGCAGAAGGCAAGCCCGCTGCTGGTGCCGGCCAATGCGCTGGTGATGGACAAGGACGGCACGCACGCAGTCATCGTCGATAGCCAAGGCCGGATCGACCTGCGCCCGGTAAAAATAGGCCGCGATTTCGGCCGCGAGGTCGAGATTCTGGAAGGCATCGCCGCGAACGACGTGCTGGTCGCAAGCCCTTCGGATCTATTGACCCAGGGCGAGACGGTCAGCGTGGTGGAGGCAAGAGGCAAGCCCAACGAAAAGCTGGCGGCGAGATCATAGGGAACACGTAGCGGCATTGTTATTTTGACGATGCCGATAATTGCCCCCTTAATGAAACCTAGTGAACGGGCTAAAATCCCCGCCCGGCAAAGAGAACAGTAAAAATCTGCTCACGACAGCCCCCTTGTTAATAATCAACTTACTCTCTAAAATATAACTCAGAAGGTTCTTTGTATTGTACTGAAGTGTTGTCAGTACACATATCTAGAAAAATAAACGGTATTAGAATAAGCCCGAAGATAAATAATCTTTTTGTGTGACGTCTATTCATCTCCTGTTCTTGCCAAATTTGAAGTTTGCGAGCTTTTATACGTTCGGTTTCAACTTCATTCATTTGCTTTAACTCATCCTCATAACCAACTTGAAGATTATCAAAGCACATTTTGCACAGAATTTCGTTTTTCCACCCTTTAGGTGCATGTTTGTAATCGAATATAATGGGAGTGAAAGGGGGTTTTATAGGAATTTTCTTATCAGGTTCGGTAGCTTTAATAAACTCAACATACTGCTTGAACCTTATCATACTGTCATCATAATATTTTTTTTGCTCATCTACAGAAGTGCCAATAAAATCTGAAGGAACTAATTCGTATATAACACTACAAAATGCACACACAACGGATTTAACCAACCTGTGATTACCATATTGATCCCCAAGCACACCCCATTCCGTTTTTTCTGTGGTGTATATTCGCCCTTTGTGTTCCCTTTTAAATTCTTTTCGATATTCTTCACGAGCATCAAAACAAACTTGACAAAGAAAAGCATCACAAAGATGTCTATCAGATGTTTGAATTAACTTTTCACAATGCCTACATTGAATTACTTCAAGCGGAACCCTTCTAAGTTCAATTGAAAGAGGAGATATACTTTTTTTATTTTTATCATTAATGTTATTTAGCATAATCGTCAATTCATAATATTTGTGTATTCCTAGCACAGTCCGAGTGAGAGGTATTTGTTCGAATTTTTTTTCCATTCCTCATTGACTTCGGTTGTTCTAAAATAATTAGCAAAAATATCTGTTATTTCCTCTAATGAAGGTTTTTTTAATCCACATTTTTGCTGTATTTTCTCAACCATAGGCAACGAGGTATTTACCCAATCCACCGATACAAGATTTTTTCCGTCAATTATCTGAACTAAGCAATCTTTTGGAATTCGTTTTGAGTTAATACCTTCAATTGATAACAATGCTCCACTAGGTGTTAGCTTACATACGCTTATTGCGTTAATAAGAGCAGTACCCATCACAGGGCAAATAGTCATTAAGCCTCCGCCCATAGGCAAAGTAGCTTCATTATCAGACAATGCATCACGAATACACTCAGGATACCATCCTCTAATGTCAGTCATGTCTCCTTCTGAAATACAAGCTTTAGCAAAGCGCCCGCTCTTAGAAACATGGCGTAGCAATGTAATGGAAATAGCGATTGGCATTTCAAGACTATCAGCAGGAAACTCACTAACGATTATAAAACCATCACCTGTTTGATGGGAAAATAATCGATTAGACGTATCCGGATAGAATTTTAATCCGATCAAATAAATTGCTTCCATTAAGTCATTCAGCGCATCTAAAATCTCACCTTCCTTACCATATAATGCCCCAAAACCTTCTATATCAATATAAATTGACCATCGATTGTTGTTCATGTTAATCCAGTCAATGAAGTTAAATGTTTACAATAACTTAAATCTTATTTATTTTAATGAAATTAATTTCAATTAACTTTCATAAAATTTGTTTAATCCACTTACCTAGTTTATAAAAAGCCTAGTAGTTTTGGCAACAGCTTTATCGTTACCCGACATTCAGGCATCAAATGCGGAAATATCACAATTAGGTTATCATTGTTGCAATTATCACTAGCGAAATATCAGGGACAAAAACGCGCCCTATCTACAAGATTTTGAATGACTGCTTCTACAGAAGCAACCGCACAACAGTTTCTGCTGACAATTCATCAACGACTCGCCATTGACGCGGCTGAGTACCGCCCTCTTAACGGCCGCAGCACAAGGCTGTGTTGCAACCAGCGCCTTCTGGTATGCGTCTTGCTTTAGAAGTGTTTTCATTTTCAATTTTTTCTTCTTCCTTAGATCCCCTCAGGAGATTCCATGTCCAAATCATTTCACGCGGTTGCCGCCCTGGCAGCGGCACTGGCCGCGGCCGGCTGCGGCACTCAGCAGGCCCAACACCTCGATCTGGCCAGCGCAGCCGCCGGCTCCGATGCCATCAAATCGATCGAATTTTCCGGTACCGGACGCTGGTATCAATTCGGCCAGGCGCCGAATCCCGGCTTGCCGTGGCCGCCGTTCGAGGTCCAGAACTACAGCGCCGACATCGATTATCAGACCGCCAGTGCGAAGGTAGAGATCAGCCGCAAACAAATCATCGAGCCCGGCCGCCAGCGTCCGGCACCGACCCTGCAAAAGATCGATCAATACATCAGCGGCACGACCGCCTGGAATGTGACGCCACCCGCCGCGAATGCGCCCAATCCGGCGCCGACCATCGCCGCGCAACCGGCCGCCGTTGAAGAGCGCGCGGCCGAAATCTGGGCCAGCCCGCAAGGCTTTTTCAAAGCGGCGCTGCAAAACCATGCCCAGCAGCATGCCGTCAACGGCGGCACCGAGGTCGCGTTCATTACCGGCGGCAAATACCGCTATGTCGGTTTTATCAACGGCCAGCACCAACTGGAGAAAGTGCAAACCTGGATTGACAATCCGGTGCTCGGCGATACGCTGGTCGAGACCCGTTACAGCCATTACAAGGATTTCGGCGGCATCCAGTTTCCGGGCCACATCTCACGCAGCCAGGGCGGACACCCCGTGCTGGACATCGACGTGACGGAAGTCAAGGTCAATCCGGCCGTCACTATCGCAATCCCTCAGGAAGCCGCCAAGGCGCCTGCCGTCAAGGTCGCCGTGAACAAGCTCGCGGACGGCGTGTACTACCTGACCGGAGGCACCCACCACAGCGTCGCGATCGACCAGAAAGACCACATCGTGCTGGTCGAAGCGCCGCAGAACGAGGCACGCTCGCTGGCGCTGATCGCCAAATTGCAGGAAGTGATTCCGAACAAGCCGATCAAATACCTGATCAATACCCATGCCCATTTCGACCATTCCGGAGGCCTCCGCACCTTCGTGGATGCAGGCGCTACGATCGTGACGCCACAACCGAATCAGGCTTATTACCAAACGGTGTGGGCCGCGCCTCATACGCTAAACCCCGATCGCCTGGCGAGATCGAACAAGCCGGCCCAGTTCGAAAGCGTTAACGGCAAGCATGTGCTTTCGGACGGGAAGCGCACCATCGAGATTCATGCGTTAGCCGGCAACAGCCATAACGATGCTTTCGCGGCGGTCTATCTGCCTAAGGAAAAAATCCTGATCGAGGCCGACGCCTATACCCCGACCGCGGCGAATGCCCCCTTGCCGTCATCGCCGAATCCGTACTCGGTCAACCTGTTCGACAACATCCGCAACTTGAACCTGGATGTCGAACGGATCGCCGCCCTGCACGGTCCGCGCATCGCCACGCTGGCCCATTTGCGCGCCGCGATCGGCCTGCAAACCAGTTCCAGATAGGAGAGCGCGACAGGATTTGCAACCCCGTCGCTTACGTTTCGTGCCTTGAGCGATGGCATAAGGATATGAAGCGTAACAGTGGGCACATGCTTTTCGTGCCCACGCGGAACGGGTTTGCGATGCTAAATGGTGGGCAGAAAAGCGCTGCCCACCCTACATTCTAACCACTCTTTTTCGCAAACTGTTGCTCAGACAACATCCTTCCGACAGCCGCTGCTGCCCCGACAGCAGCATTTCGCATGCAATTTGCACAAAAATCAATCAAAAACAAAAGTTTAATAGATGGCACGAAGCCTGCTTAGTCAAAAGCATATTTGAATTTTAAATTTCAATTAACTGGCTCAAGTTCTATTACTCTATTCAACCCGCATGACTGATCTGAAAAAAAAATCGGAGCGCACGCGCAACCGACTCTTGACCGCCGCCTGCCGCATCTTTGCCGAGAAAGGCTTCCAGGAGGCGACGATCGCGGAAATCTGCGAACAGGCCCAAACCAACATCGCTTCGGTTAACTACCACTTCCGCGACAAGGAGACCCTGTATCTGGAATCCTGGCGTTTCGCCTTCACCCACGAATTGACGCAGCATCCGCCCGACGGCGGCATCGCCGGCGATGCCGCGCCTGAACAACGTCTGGCCGGACGGATACATTCGCTGATTGAACGCGTCGCCGATCACAACGGCTATTCGTTCGCGATCATGCATAAGGAAATGGCCCGCCCGACGCGTTTGCTGGCTGACATTCTGGAAAAGGAAATCGATCCGCAGCGCAGGCAGCTGTTCGGCCTGCTGCGGGAGTGTCTGGGCCATGCCGCCGACGACCGTCATTTGCAGTATTGCCATGACAGCATCATGGGCCAGTGCTTTCAATTATTGCGCTTGAAACAAATCCAGCACGTTCGCCCCCAGCCTGATCCCCCTGCCGATTTGAGCGACATCAAGGCCTATGCCGACCATGTCGTGCAATTTTCACTGGCCGGCATCGAAGCCATTCGCACCCACACTCACAACTAACCGATGCCTATGAACACCCTCATTGAGCCGCTGTTATCGCCGCCCGGCAGCCGCTTGCGGCGTTTTATTTTTCCCGCCACCCTGTTGACGATCGCGCTGACGGCCGCCGGCTTTTATGCAGGGCACAGCGCGGAGAGCAAGGCGGCCACGCCCGAAAATGGCACCGGCAAGCCAAAGCGCGGCGGCGACGGCGGCGTGCCGGCGGTGGCGGTCGAGACCGTAACGCAAGCCGATTTTCCGGTGTATCTGAACGGTTTGGGTACGGTGACGGCCTTGCGCACGGTCACGGTCAAGCCCCGGGTCGACGGCGAACTGGTGCGCGTCGTCTTTAGCGAAGGCCAGATGGTCAAGCAAGGCGATCTGCTGGCCGAAATCGATCCGCGTCCGTTTCAGGTGCAGTTGCAGCAAGCGGAAGGCCAGTTGCTGCGCGATGAAGCGTTGCTGAAAAACGCCGAACTCGATCACACGCGCTACCAAACGCTCTTGGCTCAGGACTCGATTGCCACCCAACAGGTGATGGCCCAGGAAACCCAGGTCAAGCAATACCGCGGCAGCGTCGAAATGGACAAAGCTCAGGTCAACAATGCCAAGTTGCAGCTCAGTTACGCAAGGCTGACCGCTCCGATCGCCGGGCGAGTGGGCCTCCGGCAGATCGATCAGGGTAATCTGGTCAGGGCCGGCGATGTGAACGGTCTGGTGGTGATTACGCAGCTACAGCCGATCAATGTGGTATTCACGCTGCCGGAAGACAAAGTGCAATCGCTAATTCAGCGTCGGTCTTCCAACCAACCGATCCCTGTCGAAGCCTATGACCGTGCCGGCAAGGCCCGGCTTGCCGTCGGCAAATTGCTGGCGATCGACAATCAGATCGATCCTGGCACCGGCACCCTGAAGCTGAAGGCGCAATTCGACAATAGCGAAGGCACCCTGTTCGCCAATCAGTTCGTCAACGTCAAGATGCTGCTGGATACCCTGCATGAAGTGGCTCAGGTATCCAGCGCCGCGGTGCAATACGACAGCCAGGGCGCTTTCGTCTATGTGGTCGGCCCGGATGCCGGCGTGCAGCAACGCCGCGTCAGTTTGGGGCCGAGCGAAGCCGACAAGGTCGTGGTGCTCGGTAATCTGAAAGCCGATGAAGCGGTCGTGGTGCAAGGCTTCGATCGCCTCCGCGACGGCGGCAAGGCCGACATCGCCGAAAGGGACGGCCAGGCGGTCGCCGCTAATCAAGCTTCGCCATTGAAGCCGCAAGCACAGCCCGGTAAACGCGAGCAACGCATCTGACTATGAATCATTCAGGCCAGGGTTCGCCCACCTTCAATCCCTCGCGGCCCTTCATTTTGCGCCCGGTGGCGACCTCGTTGCTGATGGTCGCGATGCTGCTGCTCGGCATCCTCGCTTATCGGCTGTTGCCGGTTTCGGCCTTGCCGCAAGTCGATTATCCGACCATGCAGGTCGTGACCCTGTATCCCGGCGCCAGCCCGGAAGTGATGACATCGATCATCACCGCTCCCCTGGAGCGCCAGTTCGGGCAGATGCCGGGCCTCACGCAAATGTCCTCGACCAGTTCCGGCGGTGCCTCGGTGATTACCTTGCAGTTCGCGCTCGAACTGGACCTCGACATCGCCGAGCAGACCGTGCAGGCGGCGATCAATGCCGCGGCGACCTTTCTGCCGGACGACTTGCCGCAGCCGCCGATCTACAGCAAGGTCAATCCGGCCGACACGCCGATCGTGACCTTGGCTGTCAGCTCGAAGACCCTGCCCTTGTTCAAGGTTCAGGATCTGGTCGATACCCGGATCGCGCAGAAGCTCTCACAGTTGCCCGGCGTCGGCATGGTCAGCCTCAGCGGCGGCCAGCGCCCGGCCGTGCGCATCCAGGCCAACCATCAGGCGCTGGCCGCTTACGGCATCAGCCTGGAAGACCTGCGCAGCGCAATTGCGGCGACCAACGTGAATCAGCCTAAAGGCATGTTCAACGGCGCGCTGCGCTCGGCGATCATCGACAGCAATGATCAATTGCGCTCGGCCGCCGAATACCGCGAACTGGTGGTGGCCTACCGCAACGGCGCTCCGGTGCATCTGGCCGAGGTCGCCCATGTGATCGACGATGCCGAGAATACGCGGCTGGCAGCCTGGGCCAATACCACGTCGGCGGTGATCGTGAACATCCAGCGCCAGCCGGGCGCCAACGTGATCGAAGTGGTCGAACGTATCAAAGAACTGCTACCGCAATTGCAGGCGGCGTTGCCGCTGAATGTCGAAGTATTGCCGCTCACCGACCGCACGGTCACGATCCGCGCCTCGGTACATGACGTGCAGTTCGAGTTGCTGATGGCGATTGCCTTGGTCGTGATGGTGATCTTCCTGTTCCTGCGCAACGTTCCGGCCACCTTCATCCCCGGAGTCGCCGTGCCGTTGTCTTTGGTGGGTACCTTTGCGGTCATGTATCTGGCCGATTTCAGCATCAACAACCTGACCCTGATGGCGCTGACCATCGCCACAGGCTTCGTGGTCGACGACGCGATCGTCGTGATCGAGAACATTTCCCGCTATATCGAGCGCGGCGAATCGCCGATGAAGGCCGCGCTGAAAGGGTCGGAGCAGATTGGCTTTACGATCATCTCGCTGACCTTTTCCCTGGTCGCGGTACTGATACCGCTGCTGTTCATGGGCGACGTGGTCGGCCGGCTGTTCCGGGAGTTTGCGATCACCCTGGCGGTGGCGATCCTGCTTTCGGCGGTCGTCTCGCTGACCCTGACGCCGATGATGTGCGCCCGCTTGCTGCGCCAGGGCATCGACCACGACAAGGGCCACGGCGACGGCTGGTTCGATCGCCTGATCGACGGCTACGGACGCAGCCTGACCTGGGTGATGCGGCATCAGACCCTGACCATGACCGTATTCGCCGCGACCGTGGCGTTGACCGTGGCCTTGTATGTCTTCATTCCGAAAGGTTTTTTCCCGGCGCAGGATACCGGACTGATCCAGGGATTTTCGGAGGCGCCGCAAAACGTCTCGTTCGCGGCGATGAGCGAATACCAGCAGGCGCTCGGCAAGCGGATCCTAGAGGACCCGGCGGTCGAGAGCCTGTCGTCGTTCATCGGCGTCGACGGCATCAACACGACCCCGAATGCCGGCCGCTTCCTGATCAACCTGAAGCCCCAGGCCGAACGCGAGGCCAGCGCCGCCGAGGTGATTGCCCGGCTCAATCCGAAGCTGGCCGAAGTGAGCGATGTAAAGCTGTATCTGCAAGCGGTGCAGGATTTGACCATGGAAAACCGGGTCAGCCGCACGCAATACCAGTTTACCCTGGAAAGCCCGAATATCGACGAACTGAACCAATGGTCCCATGAATTGGTAGCGAAACTGTCCGCCCGCCCCGAATTTGCCGAGGTCGCCAGCGACGTACAGGATCAAGGCCGTCAAGTCTACGTGAACATCGACCGCAGCACCGCGAGCCGCCTCGGCATCACCACCGCCGCGATCGACGACACGCTCTACAGCGCTTACGGGCAACGCCAGGTATCGACCATTTTCACCCAGTCGAACCAGTACCGGGTGGTGCTGGAAGTCGATCCCGCCGCCCAGCAAGGCCCGGCCTCGCTGAACGATCTGCGCATCCCTTCTGGCAACGGCAGCCAGGTGCCGCTGTCGGCGATCGCCGAAATTTCCGAACGGCCGACGCCGCTGGCTATCAACCATCTCGACCAGTTTCCGGTCGCGACCTTATCGTTCAATCTGGCGCCGGGCGCGGCGCTCGGCGATGCGGTGCGCGTGATCGACCAGGTCAAGCAGGACGTCGGCCTGCCGCTCAGTATCCGTACCCGCTATCAGGGCGCAGCCCAAGCGTTCAACGCCTCGCTCGGCAATACCCTGTGGCTGATCCTGGCGGCCATCGTGACCGTCTACATCGTGTTAGGGGTGTTATACGAAAGCTACATCCATCCCTTGACGATCCTGTCGACATTGCCTTCCGCCGGCGTCGGCGCCTTGCTGGCCTTGATCCTGTCCGGCGGCGACCTCGGCATCATCGGCATCATCGGCATCATTTTGCTGATCGGCATCGTCAAGAAAAACGCGATCATGATGATCGATTTCGCGCTGGAGGCGGAGCGCAAGCACAAGATGCCGCCACACGAGGCGATTTTTCAGGCCTGCCTGCTGCGCTTTCGGCCGATTTTGATGACCACGCTGGCGGCGCTGCTCGGCGCGTTGCCGCTGATGCTGGGTAGCGGCGTGGGTTCCGAACTGCGTCACCCCCTCGGCATTACGATGGTCGGCGGCTTGCTGGTCAGCCAGCTGTTGACCCTGTACACCACGCCGGTGATCTATCTGTGGATGGACACGCTCGCCCGGCAGGTCACGGCCGTGTTGCGCCCGAACCCTGTCGAGGCGATTGAAAACGACAGAGGTTTGTGATGAGTTTTTCGTCCGTATTCATTCACCGGCCGGTCGCGACCACGCTGCTGACTGTCGCGGTCGCGCTGGCCGGCGTTTTGGCGTTTCTGAATCTGCCGGTGGCATCATTACCGGAAGTGGATTTCCCTACCATTAGCGTCAGCGCCGACATACCCGGGGCCAGCGCCGAAACGATGGCCGCGACGGTCGCAACGCCGCTGGAGCGGGCGCTCGGAAGGATCGCCGGCATCACCGAAATGACGTCCGAAAGCGGCATGGGCAGCACCCAGATCACCCTGCAATTCGACCTGAGCCGCGATATCAACGGCGCGGCACGCGACGTTCAGGCCGCCATCAATGCCGCGGTTAACCTGTTGCCAAGCAATATGCCGAGTTTGCCCAGATATCGCCGCGACAATCCGGCAGACTCTCCGATCATCGTCCTGACGCTGACCTCCGACACCCTGAATCTCGGCCAGATCTACGACGTGGCCGCCACGCTGCTGGCGCAAAAAATCGCGCAGACGCCGGGCGTCGGCGGGGTGGACATCCGCGGCGCATCGTCGCCGGCGGTGCGCGTCGAATTGAATCCCCATGCACTGAGCCAATACGGCATCGGCCTGGAGGATGTCAGGAACACCATCGTTCAAAGCAATATAACCCGGCCAAAAGGGGAGATGGAACATGCGGGCCGGCGCTGGCAGATTCAGGCCAACGATCAGGCGCGCAAGGCGGCCGATTATGCGGCGCTGATCGTCAGTTACCGGGGCGGCGCGCCGGTCACCCTCGCCGATCTCGGCAAGGTCGAGGATTCGGTCGAGAATCTCAGCAATACCGGCGTCAAGGACGGCAAGCCGGCCGTGCTGCTGGTGGTCAAGAAACAGCCTCAGGCCAACGTGATCGAAGCCGTCGAGCGGATAAAAACGATGGTGCCGCAGCTTAGGGCGTCTATCCCGAGCGCGATCGACCTGCAAGTCGCCTCCGACCGATCGCTGACGATCCGGGCTTCGCTCGCCGAAGTGGAACACACGATGCTATTTGCAGTCATTCTGGTGATTTTGGTCGTGTTATTGTTTTTACGCAATTTACGCTCGACCTTGATACCGATCATCGCGGTGCCGGTGTCGCTGCTTGGCGCCTGCTCGGTGATGTATCTATGCGATTACAGCCTGAATAACCTGTCCTTGATGGCGCTGACCATCGCCACCGGCTTTGTGGTCGACGACGCGATCGTGGTGCTGGAGAATGCCAGCCGCCACATCGAGAAGGGCATGCCGCCGTTCAAGGCCGCGTTACTGGCCGCCAAGGAAGTCGGTTTTACTGTATTGGCGATGAATGTTTCGCTGGTCGCGGTGTTCCTGCCGATCTTGCTGATGGGCGGTTTGGTCGGACGATTGTTCAGAGAATTTGCGGTGACGCTGTCGGCAGCGGTGCTGGTCTCCCTGCTGGTTTCCTTGACCGTGACGCCGATGCTTTGCGCCCGCTGGCTGGGCAAGGAAAGCCCGCGGCACGGCCGCCTCTATCGGGGCATCGAACGCGGCTTCGTCGGCCTCCAACGTTTTTACAGCCTCAGTTTAAGTTGGGCACTGCGCCATAGCAGAGTAATGCTCGCGGTATTCGTCGCCACCCTGGGCCTCAACGTATATTTGTATAAGGTCATCGACAAGGGCTTTTTCCCTACCCAGGACGGCGGCCGACTGATGGGCGTCGTGCAGGCCGATCAGGGCGTTTCGTTCTGGGCCATGCAGGACAAGTTTTTTCAGTTCGCGAAGCTGATACGCCAGGATCCGGCCGTCACCAACGTCAACGGCTTTTTCAGCAGCCAGCGCAGCCTGAATAATGCGATCGTGTTCATCGATCTGAAAGATCATGATCAACGCGATTCGATCGACAGCATCATGCGTCGTTTCCGAACCCAATTCAACCGTATTCCGGGCGCCACCTTGCAGGTTTTTCCGGCGCAGGAATTGCGTATCGGCGGGCGTTCATCACCGTCGCTGTTCCAGTTCAGTTTGCAGTCCGACGATCTGGATTTATTGCGCGAATGGACGCCCAAGGTGCAGAGCGCCCTGTCTGAATTGCCCGAGTTGAACGATGTCAGCAGCAACCAGCAGGAAAAGGGCGAGCAGATCGGCCTGGTGGTCGACCGCGAACTGGCGGCCCGTTACGGGGTCAATCCGGCGCTGATCGACGCCAGCCTGAACGACGCTTTCGGGCAGCGCCAGGTGTCGGTGATTTACGAGCCGCTCAATCAGTACCGGGTAGTGATGGAACTGGCGCCGGAATACTGGCAGAGCCCGGAGGCGCTGAAACATCTGTATGTCAGTGTGCCTGGGCAAGCGCCGGCGAACGGCGAGGCTGCCCGGCCTCGGCAGGTACCTGTATCGAGTCTCGCCGGCTTCGCGCCGAGTAATACGCCATTGACGGTCAACCATCAGGGCCAGTTTGCCGCCACCACGCTGTCTTTCAATCTGCAACCCGGCGTCTCGCTGTCCACCGCGACGCAGGCCGTAAAGAAAGCCATGCAAGAGATCGGAGTGCCCGATGCGATTCAAGGCAGTTTTGAAGGTTCAGCCAAAGGCTTTCAGCAAGCCCTGGCCAATCAGCCCTGGCTGATCCTGGCGGCCTTGCTGAGCATCTATCTGGTGCTGGGCGTGCTTTACGAAAGCCTGATGCATCCCTTGACGATCCTGTCCACCCTGCCCTCGGCCGGCGTCGGCGCGCTGTTGACCTTGATGGCCAGCGGCACCGAATTCAGCATCATCGCGCTGGTCGGGGTGATTCTGCTGATCGGCATCGTGATGAAAAACGCGATCATGATGATCGATTTTGCGCTGCTGGCCGAGCGCGAACACCACCTGGATTCGCGCTCCGCGATTTTCGAGGCCTGCATGCTGCGTTTCAGGCCGATCATGATGACCTCGATGGCCGCGCTTTTCGGTGCACTGCCGTTGGCTCTGGGCAGCGGCTACGGCGCCGAGCTGCGCCAGCCGCTCGGCATCACCATCATCGGCGGCCTGATCTTCAGCCAGTTGCTGACCCTCTATACCACGCCGGTGGTCTATCTCTACCTCGACCGCCTCCGCTTCGGTTTCCTCGCCCGATTTTTTAACCGTCCCGCCGAAAAGGCGGGCGAACCTGCTTGAGTTTGAGATTTGCATGAATTTGCGCATTAGCCCTACGATCATTTTAACCCTGATCAGCCTCCCGCTTGCCGGCTGCATGGTCGGTCCCGACCATGTCCGCCCGGAGGCGGCCGTTACCGACGCGTTCAAGGAGGCGAAGGGCTGGAAGCCCGCGCAGCCGCGCGACACCGCCCTGCCGCAAACATGGTGGCGGATTTTCAACGATCCGAAACTGAATGAACTGGTCGAACAGGTGGCCGGCGCCAATCAGTCGGTGGCTCAGGCCGAGGCGCAGTACCGTCAGGCCCAGCATCTGGTGCAATCGTCGCAATCGTCCCTGCTGCCGGTCGCGACCTTGACCGGCCAGGTCAGCCGCTTCCAGGCCGCCTCGGGTCAAAGTATCGCGGTGCCCGGAATTAGAAACCTGTTCGGCCTCGGCGCCGGCGCGGTCTGGGAGCCCGACCTGTGGGGCAGAATCCGCCGCCAGGTGGAGGCCAATACCGGCAGCGCCCAGGCCAGCGCCGCGACCTTGCAGGCGCTGATCCTGTCCAGCCAGGCCACACTGGCGCAAAACTACTTTCAGTTGCAGACGCTGGATGCGCAGAAAGCCCTGTTCGACGACACCGTGGCCGCCTTCGCGAAGACGCTCGAAATCACCAAAAACCGTTATGCGGTCGGCGTCGCCGGCAAGGCCGATGTCGTGCAGGCCGAAGCGCAGCTCGAATCGGCCCGCGCCCAGGCCGTCAACCTCGGTGTGCAGCGGGCCAAGCTCGAGCATGCAATCGCGGTGTTGATCGGCAAGACGCCGGCGGAGTTATCGCTGCCGTCGTCGCCGTTACAGGTCCAGCCGCCTTCGATTCCGGTCAGCCTGCCGTCCGAACTGCTCGAACGCCGCCCCGACATCGCGGCCGCCGAACGCCAGGTCGCCGCCGCGAATGCCAAGATCGGCGTCGCCAAGGCCGCCTATTTCCCGACCTTGAATCTGGCCGTCAGCAGCGGTTATCAAGCCAGCGATGTCGACACGCTGTTCACGATGGCGCGCCGCTACTGGGCGCTGGGGCCGGCTGGCGCGGCGCTGACCCTGTTCGACGGCGGCGTCAAGAACGCCCAGTACCAGCAGGCTATCGCCGCCCACGACGCCACCGTCGCCGCCTACCGGCAGGCCGTGCTGACCGGCTTCCAGGAAGTCGAGGACAACCTGGCCGCCTTGCGGATTCTTCAGGAAGAGATCCAGGTCCAGGACAAGGCCGTTAAGGCCGCCGAACAGGCGGTGGCATTGACGCTCAACCAGTACAAGGCAGGTACTGTCAGTTATCTGAACGTAATGACCGCGCAGACCGTCGCGTTGTCCAACCAGCAAACCGCCGCGCAGCTGAAGGGCGAACAATTGAACGCTTCGGTGTTGCTGGTCAAGGCCCTGGGCGGCGGCTGGAACGAGCGTTTGCTGCCGACCAAGGACGCGGCAGACGGCGACCGCGAATGGACCGATTATTTGATCTTGCCGGTGGATTTATTGGGATTCGGTCAAAAATAACTCCCACTGATGGTTCCCATGCTCCGCGTCACTGCCATTAAGTTAAGGTTTTCCTCGCATAACTTATCGTTGGCTGAGCGGAGCCGAAGCCAACAAAGCGCTTCGACTTCGCTCAGCGAACGGCTTAACTTAATGGCAGTGATGCTCCGCGTGGAAACCCGCTCTGCGTCCTGAACCGCAGGAGCGGTTCAGACTGCATTCCCACGCCGGAAAGACTGTGAAAGAATTCGGAAAATGCACGACTAATCTTTTTTAATCTTCAAGTCATTGTTTTTGCAAAGGTACGGAGTGAAAAAACATGTTTTTTCACTCCAATCCATGAATACTTTCGCAGTCTCCGGAGCGTGATAACGATGCAAGCATGAGTAATAAAAGTGCTTTCTATAACTCACAGCTCACCACCTGGTTTAATGACACGGCGCCGAGCGGAAACCGGTCGTTGCAGGCTTTATTGCGCGCCGGCATTGCCCACCTCTATTTTGTCAGCATCCACCCCTTCGAAGACGGCAATGGCCGGATTGGGCGGGCTCTTGCCGAAAAAGCGATGGCCCAATGCCTGGGGCAACCGACGCTGATTGCGATTGCAGCCACCATCGAACGCAATAAAAAGCCTATTACGAGGCCGTTGAGCACGCGAACCGGCGCAACGAAATCACCGGCTTGTTGATCTATTTCGCGGACTGGGTTGTCACCGCCCAAGCCTATACGCAAACCTGGATCGAGTTTCTGATCAAAAAAGCCAAACGGCATGATCGCTTACGCGGCCAATTGAATCCGCGTCAGGAGAAGGCGCTGTCCAGGATGTTCCGTGAAGGACCGGAAGGTTTTACGGGCGGGCTCAGCGCCGAAAAATACATCGGCCTGACCGGCGCAACCCGGGCCACAGCGACACGGGATTTGCAGGACTTGGTCGGCAAGGGCGCGTTGTTACGCACGGGGGAAAGGAAGCATACTCGCTATCATCTGAATCTTGACTTCAGTGTTTTGAATCATCAATGTGTTTGATGCATTCGCAATCTCATGCTCACTGCACTCGTTAACGATGATCGAAAGCGGGCTCCGGAAATTACCATACTTGCGGTGAGCTGATAGTCTCTGAACGGCCAAATGTGGACGATCAGCTTAATTTGGCCCCGTTTTATCCTGAATCAAAAGCAAGCGGTCTGGTTTTTAGCAGCCATAGCTAAGGAAGTTGAATAAGAATATTTTTTCGGAAAGGGACGCATTTAAGACTGATCATTGGTTCGTTCAATTATTTGAATTTGAAAGTTATCCATCAATCTGACAAACTTTGCGGCAGAACCTTAATAAGCCGTTAAATCACCTTAATAAATGCAACCACTGATTGACCTTTTGGGTATTAAAGACTTCATTCCTCACGGCTATTGTCTGTCGTGGAGCCCCGTATTACTTTGGCTACACGTGATCTCAGATCTGGTGATCACTCTCGCTTATTATTCCATCCCCTTGACTCTTGTTTATTTTATCCGGCAGCGTAAAGATTTTCCTTATCCGTGGCTGGTTGCCCTGTTTGCCGGATTTATTGTCGCCTGCGGCACCACCCATTTACTGTCGGTGATCACGATCTGGATACCTTTATATTGGCTGGAGGGCTGGGTTAAAAGCTTTACAGCGATTATTTCGCTTGCCTCCGCCGGGCTGATGCTATGGATCATTCCCCGCGCCTTGTCTTTACCCAGCGCCGCGCAACTGCAAGCTGAAATACTACAAAGAAAAACCGCTGAAGCGGCATTGCGGGAAAACGAACACAAGCTCGTCACCATTCTCGACAATGTCGAGGCCTTTATTTATATCAAGGATTGCAACTATCAATACCAGTACGTCAATCAGCCGGTACGGCAATTGTTTGGCAAAGCGCCGGAAGACTTTATAGGAAAATCGGACGATGTCCTTTTTGATCAGGCGACCACGTTAAAATTGCGCGAAATTGATCGCCGCGTCATTGAACAGGGGGAGCGTATCGCGTCCGAGAATCTGTATACCCTCAGAGACAACGCCATTGCCCGCACCTGCCTTTCCATTAAGCAACCGCTACGCCATGAAGACGGCAGTATTTACGGCATATGCGGGATTGCTACCGACATCAGCGAGCGCAAGCTGATGGAAAAAAAACTGCGCGACAGTGACGACTTGAATGTCAGCATCCTTAACTCGTTGATTTCGCATCTCGCCGTGCTCGATGCCGAGGGGGTTATTATTGCCATCAACAATGCATGGCGGAAGTTTGCTCAAGAAAATGGCGGCGACGATATGCTGGGCTTTAATTATCTGGAGGCCTGTAAGAATGCGCTTAACCAACCTTACGGCAATGAGGCAAGTTCCGCTTATGCCGGTATTGCGGCGGTACTCAAAGGCGAGCTGGAAAGCTTTCATTTAGAGTATCCGTGCCACTCGCCCACCCAGCAACGCTGGTTTGAAATGACGGTGTTGCCATTACAAGGCTCGCGCCGAGGCGCGGTGGTCAAGCATTTAAACATTACCTTGCGCAAGCAGGCCGAGTGGGCATTAAATCAGCTCAAAGCAATGATCGATATCTCCCTGGACGGATTTTGGATACTCGATCTGAGCGGCAAATTGCTGCAGGTGAACGAGGCTTATGTAAAAATCAGCGGCTATTCGATTGATGAATTGGTGAGCATGAACATCAATCAATTGGAAGCATTAGAAAAACCGGAGCAAGTACAATCACATATTGAAAAAGTTATTGCGAAAGGCTATGACCAGTTCGAAACCCGTCACCGTCATAAAGACGGGCATCTCATTGACATTGAAATATCGGTCGCTTTCCTGCGTGATTTTCAGCAGTTTTGTGTGTTTTGCAGGGACATCACCGAGCGTAAGCTATTCGAAAATGAGCTAAAAGCCAGTGAGGCAAAATTCCGTTCGATCATCGAGGCTTCCCCTGTGCCGATGGTATTAAACGATGAACAGATGAATATCACCTTTCTGAATCCGGCCTTTGTGCAAGCCTTTGGTTACACGTTGGATGATATTCCCACTCTGGCAGACTGGTGGCCGAAAGCTTATCCTGATCCGAATTATCGACTTCAGGTCAAAGCGATTTGGCAAACGGCGCTGGAAAACTCCAAACAGGAACAAACCGACTTTCCGCCTTTGGAGCTGATTATCCACTGTAAGAACAACAGCGTTAAGACTGTATTGGCGAGTGCCGCTGCGATTCATCCCAATTTTACGGGCGAGCATTTGATCATTCTGTACGACATCACTCCGCGCAAACAAATTGAGGCTAAACTCAACGCCATTTTTGATGCCTCGGTGGAAGGCATTATCACGGTTGATATGTCCGGCATCATCATATCCGCCAATGCCGCCGTGGAAACTATTTTTGGCTATAAACCGGAAGAGCTGATAGGTTGCAGAATTGACAAACTCATGCCGTCATCGTCAAAAGAAAAGAATGATGGGCACTTGTCCAACGAAATGAAATCTGGATATAAAATTCAGGAGATTGAAGGCCTTCGTAAAGAGGGTTCTGTGGTGCCCTTGGACCAGTCAATCGCGGAATATTCAATCGATAATGCACACTATTTTACTTATATCGTTCGGGATGTGAGTTTGCGCAAATACCGCGAACAGCAAGACAAGGAACATCTGAACCAACTCGCTCATGTCACCCGCCTTGGGCTGATGGGTGAAATGGCCTCAGGCATTGCGCATGAAGTCAACCAACCCCTCTCAGCGATTACCAGCTATACCCAAGTCAGTTTAAACCTGCTTAACACTGATAATCCAGATCTGATAAAGCTCGCCGAGGTATTATACAAAACGCAGCAACAGGCTTTACGAGCTGGCGGGATAATTCATCGCATGCGGGATTTTGTCAAATCGCAGTCAAAACGCAGTTTAACCACCGACATTAATACGTTGATTCATAACGCTGTCAGCCTCTGTAATGCTGAACTTAAACATAAGGGCATCAAGCTGGCATTCGAACCGGGGAACAATCTGCCGCCTGTCTACGTCGACCCTATCCATATCGAACAAGTCATCATAAACCTGATCCGAAACAGCGTCGATGCCCTGGAAAACTTACCCGCCAAACAGCAACGTCACTTAAACATCCAGAGTCGTTTGGCGCCCGACAATACCGTAGAGGTCAGCATAAAGGACAATGGTCCGGGAATTGATAAAGACCAACAGCAAAAAATATTAATGCCTTTTTACACCACCAAGGCAGACGGCATGGGAATGGGCCTATCCATCAGTCGCTCAATTCTTGAAACGCATGGGGGCATTTTGCGTTTCGAAAGCGAACCAGGACATGGCAGCACTTTTTATTTCACCTTACCAACAAGGGAAAAATCCGATAAGTATTAGGAGAGCCGATGCTGCCGGGCATTGCCTCCCCCGCCGTGCAGGCTGATGATGACGGGTAAAGGGCCCGATACCGCCTGAGGCGGCACATGAACCCAGTAGCTCCGGGTCCGGTCGCCTGCTTCCAGTTCAAATCGGTAATCTCCGGGAAGCCGCGTGCCCGTCCATACGGATGCCGCAACGCCAAAGCCTGCCAGCAAGATCGGCAGGCGGAGAGTGAATAAAACCACGACCTTATTGAATCGGCTCAATTTGCGATTGTGCTTCATAACCGGCAGACCGTCCGTCATTTTCCAATGGAATCAGAGTGTAACCCAAGGCCACCGGGTTTCCTAAATTCATTGGAATGGCGTATTCAATTGAATACGCTACACGTATCGGAAGCGGCCTGAAATCCGTATTCGCCATCCATTCCATGCTGTTGATTTGCCAACACCCCGCCAGCAAAGGCCGGGGTAAAACTGATGCTAAGCAAGCAGCTTAATCTCTGCGAAAGCGAAAAATTCCAATCCTGCTGGGCCGCACGCAGCACAACAGATGCTGCCGCCCATAAAAAAAAACCTTAAACAACAAAACCTTATAGGCTTTATCAAAGCGCACTGCCCAACGCAATGCCAAAGCGTGCCCAAGCTGGCACGTCTCGTGCTTTAACTCTAACCATAACGCCCGAATCAAAACCGACAGGCATAAAGATAAACGGCGTTGTTAATCTTGTGTTTGCACAGCGGATTCGGCCACCCCGAATCGTCTTTAGCCGGGAGCTACTGCCCGATGGACATCGGGGCGATCGAAACGGACGAATCCCTGTGCAACGGTTACTTAAACGAGGAACATCGCAATGAGCAGTCCTTTAGCATTTAACAATCCATTCGTACCCACCGCTCCCTCGCTGGATTGGGAGCCGGCCGGAGCAGCTGCGCTGAAACCCGCCGCGCCGTCGGTCACGAATTTTTCGACGACACCGCTGGCTACGGCGCTGGCCGATTTCAAATACACCGGCGACAACCGCGACCGCAAGCCGTTCGACTACCTGTTGCTGGGGCTGCTGTCGATCGCCATCCATACCGGCGTGGTCCAGCGTTTCGACGGCGCCTCGCTTGGACAGGAGATCGTCGAGCCGGTCAAGCCATTGCCTACTAAAGTCCAAATCACCCTGTCCAGGCCCAAGCCAAAGCCGGTAGCCCCGCCACCGCCAGTCGCAAAACCCAAACCACCGGTCGTTAAACCTAAAGTCGTGCCGTTAAAGCCGAAGCCGCAGAAACTGAAACCGACGCCGAAAGTGGTCGAGCAGGCTCCCATCCCTGATCCGACTCCGGTGATCTCCAACGCACCGCCCGCACCGATAACTGCCCCACCCGCGCCGCCGGCGCCGGTCGTACAGGAGAAGATTACCGCGCCGACCGCCGGCGCGGACTATCTGCACAACCCGGCCCCGGAATATCCTGAAATCGCGATGGAAAGAGGCTGGGAAGGCAAGGTGCTGATGAAGGTTCATGTCCAACCCAACGGCAAACCGGATACGGTTAATGTGGTCAAGTCCAGCGGCCAGAAAGTGCTGGACGATGCGGCGGTGAAAACCGTCAAGCAATGGTCTTTCGTACCCGCCAAGCGCGGCGACACCCCGATCGCCGGCTGGGTTACCGTTCCAATCAATTTCAACTTATCTTGAGGAGACTTCCATGTCTGATATAGCAACCGGCTTCATCGTCGACGCCACACTGAACACCTTGATCGGCGCATCCGTGGTGACCTGGGCCCTGATCCTGGTCAAGGGCATCCAGCATGCGCGGATTTCCTATCACAACCGCCGTTACAGCAAGGAGTTCTGGAGCGCGCCGAGCATCCAGGCCGCCGCCCAGCTCGATCATCAGAAAGGCCCGGCCGCGCGGGTCGCCGGCATCGGCTTTTCGACGCTGATCGAAACCGAGTCCGGCGCCTCCACCCATGACCTCGAACACACCTGGGACCGGCAGGAACTGCTGGACCGGCGTCTGCGCCAGCAAATGCAGAAGGAACGCGGTTCCCTCGAAAGCGGTCTCGCGATCCTCGCCACCATCGGCAGCATCTCGCCGTTCGTCGGCCTGTTCGGCACGGTCTGGGGCATCATGGGCGCCTTGACCAGCATCAGCAAGAGCGGCTCGGCCAGCCTGGAAGTCGTGGCAGGCCCTATCGGCGAGGCCTTGATCGCAACCGCCGTCGGCATCGCGGTCGCGGTGCCGGCCGTGGTCGGCTACAACTTCTACATCCGCCGCAACAAAGTGGTCTGGGCCTTCCTGGATGACTTTGCGATCGACTTCGTGCATCTGGCGTTGAAAGCATCGTTCATCATCGAACGCACGGGCAGCAAACCGGCGCCAAGTGCGCGCCTGACAGAAATCAGCGGCGGCAAAAAAGCGTCCGCCAAAGACAACCATGACGATCTGATCGCCGCGAAGGAGGCGCACGCCTAATGGCCTTTAAAACTCAAGAAGACGACGGCGACGTGATGGGCGAAATCAACGTCACGCCGCTGGTCGATGTGATGCTGGTGCTGTTGGTGGTATTCATCGTGACCGCTCCCTTGTTAACCAACGCCGTGCATGTGAATCTGCCGAAAACCGCCGAAACCGCGCCGCCGGAGGAAAAAGACCCGGTCTATCTGAGCGTGGATGCGCAAGGTAAGGTGTTCATCGACAAACGGGAGATCGCGGTCGATGCGGTCGAGAATGAATTGAAGACCCGGCAGGCGGCCAACCCGGAACTGGCGTTGAATCTGAATGCCGACGACGGCGTGCAATACGGCGTCGTCGCGAAGGTGATGGCGGCGATCGAGCGCGCCGGCGTGACCAAGCTGTCGGTTCTGACCGCGCCGAGTTGAAACGTAGGGGCCGCTGTGCGTACCTTTTCGCCGCAAAGGGTATGCACAGCGTACCCTACCCGACTCATCAATATCATTAAGTTAATGGATGGCCGGTTCCTTCTCCCACCGGGAAAGGGAGTTTTTCCCTTAACTTAATGACAGTGATCCGACTCATCTAATACCCAAGGAGATTTTCATGGCGCGCAAAACAGCCAACGACTTCCATCCGGAAGCGCTAAAACTATTCGACAAATACGTTCACGGCGACATCTCGCGCCGTGATTTTTTAGCTTCGGTTCCGAAGTACGCCCTCCTGGGTCTGAGCGCGGAAGCGCTGCTGGAAGCGTTGAACCCGCGCTTCGCCCACGCAGAGCAAGTGCCCGGAAACGATCCGCGCATCGTAACCCGCTTCGTCGAATACCCCTCCCCGCTCGGCAACGGCAAGATCCGCGGCTATCTGGCCCAGCCGGCCAAGGCCGAAGGTAAACTGCCGGTCGTGCTGGTGATCCACGAAAACCGGGGGCTGAATCCGCATATCGAAGACATCACCCGCCGGCTGGCGCTGGACAACTTCATCGCTTTTGCACCGGACGCGTTGTTTACGCTGGGCGGTTATCCCGGCGACGAGGACAAGGCGCGGGAACTGTTCAAAAACCTGGACAAGGCCAAGACCCAGGCCGATTTCCTGGCGGCGGCGCAGGAGCTGAAAAAACTGCCGGAAGGCAACGGCAAGGTCGGCGCGGTCGGTTTCTGCTACGGCGGCGGCATCGTCAACTACCTGGCCACCCAATTACCCGACCTGGCGGCCGGCGTGCCCTTCTACGGCGCGCAGCCTTCTGCGGAAGACACCGCCAAAATCAAGGCGCCTCTGTTGCTGCATTATGCCGGCACCGACGACCGCATCAATGCCGGCTGGCCGGCTTATGAAGCGGCCCTGAAGAAGGCCGGCGTGAACTACGAAGCCTTCATTTATCCGGGCGTGCAGCACGGCTTCAATAACGATACCACCCCGCGTTACGACGCGGCGGCCGCGAAGCTGGCCTGGAACAGAACTATCACTTTCTTCAACAAACATTTACGCGGCTAGTCCGGCACGGGAGGATGTCATGAAAATCGAAGCGCAAATCTGGGATTGGCCGTTAAGGCTGTTTCACTGGCTGCTGGTCGCGTCGGTCGTCGGCGCCTACGCCAGCGGCAAGGCCGGCGGCGAATGGACCGACTGGCACGGACGCTGCGGCAGCATGGTGCTCGGCCTCCTGGTGTTCCGTCTGCTCTGGGGTTTCGTCGGCAGCCGGCATGCCCGCTTCAGCGACTTCTTCCCTACCCTGCCGCGGCTGATCGCCTATCTGAGAGGTCGCTGGCAAGGTGCCGGCCATAATCCGCTCGGCGCGCTGGCGGTGATTGCGTTGCTCGGCACCTTGGCCGCCCTGGCCGGCACCGGCTTGTTCGCGAACGACGACATCGCTTTCGAAGGGCCGCTATTCAGCCTGATCGACAAGGATTTCAGCGACAAACTGAGCGGCTGGCATATTAAGATCGTGAATGGGCTGGTGGTCCTGGTCGGCCTGCACATCACCGCGATCCTGTTTTATCAGCGGGTCAAAAAAACGAACCTGATCCTGCCGATGCTAACCGGCAAAAAGCAACTGCCGCAGACGTTGGTTCCGGCAGCGGCCCAAACCGTCGGCGCCTTGCCGCTGATCCTGAGCCTCTTAATCGCGGCCTCGACCGTCTGGGGCGTTTGGGGCGGCAATGTCATCGAATACCTGGCGCCGCTGGCCGGCGTCCAAACCGCTACAGCCGATGCAAAAACATCAAATTAACCCACTGCTGTCATCTCACCGCGCCCCAGGAATCACTCTTTGGGGCGCGTCTTTATCCTATATCTAACAACCTTTGCAAATCATTTTAACCCTCAAATTTTGAGTCCATCACAAGGAGTTATCTAGATGAAAATCAAACTGGCAATCGCCCTGGCGCTCGGCGCCGCCACTGCTGCGGCATGGGCTGGAGATGTCGAGGACCAGATCCGCTTCCGCCAATCCGCCTACTCTTTCCTGAGCTGGAATACCGCTAAAATCAAGGCTCAGGCCTCCGATCATCCGGAGACCTACAACAAGGATGAAGTGATCGCCGCCGCCAATGCGATCGCAGGCGTCGCCAATTCGGGCGTCTTCGAGAAACTATACGGCGCCGGCACCGATAAAGGCACCGGTTGGAAACCCAGCCGGCTGAAGCCGGAGTTTTTTGAAAAACAGGACGAAGCGAAGGAATTCAATGCCAACTTCATCAAGGAAGCCAACGAATTGCAAAAAGTCGCGGCTAGCGGCGATGTGGCCGCGATTAAAACCCAGTTCGGCAAACTCGGCGCCACCTGCAAAGGCTGCCACGACCTGATCCGTATCCGCGAATAATCTCTCCTCACTCACCTACCCGCCCCTTAAATTAAGCGCTTCCTCGCAAAACTTATCGTTCGCCGAGCGGAGCCGAAGCCAACAAATCGCTTCGACTGCGCTCGGCGAACGGCTTAACTTAAGGGCAGTGCCCTGCCGATGCCGGGCGGGTATCCTTCATCATCCTTCATCCGGCCTGGCTGTCCCGACTGGCCTTAGCAAGCCGGTCATGACAAGCATGAGCGGGCGTTGCTGGATGCCTCCGAAGTCGATCGGGTCGAACGATATTACCCGCAAAACCATTGTGCCTGTGGCGGCAAAGTCGCGATGGACGGCTACCGGCGGTATCAAGGTCTTCGACTTGCCGGAAGTGCGCTACCCAATCGTCGAGTACCGCTGTTATAGCAGTTGTTGCGCGCATTGCCGGACGACGTGCCGAGCGGGCAAATGGGATCCGGCTTGATCGCCTGGATCAGTTTGCTGATCAGTCAACTACACTGGTGTATCCTTCCCCTGCATTGCACCATGCGAATACAAGAAAAATGTGACGCGGTTTTGATTTTTCAGGCAACTCAGTTGAAAATCCAGTGTAAGTTTCTACACTTTTCCTTGAGTGGCAAACCGGTTGGCGATTTCCTACCCCGCCGCCATTCTCATTCAAACCTCAATAACTTAAAGGTGCTTTTATGAAAAAAATCTTGCTTCTGATGGCTGTATTTTCCTTCAATGCGATGGCGACTCCCGTCAACATCAATAAGGCAGATGCAAAGACCATTTCGGATTCGCTGACCAACATTGGCATTAAAAAAGCGGAAGCCATCGTCAAATATCGCACTGAAAAAGGGGCTTTTAAAACAGTCGAGGACTTGACCAATGTGGCCGGTATTGGCGAAAAGACGATCGAAAAAAACAAAAAGGATATTTTGCTGCAATAAGCTGAATCGCAGACCAATTGCAGATAAGGATATTGTCCTTGAGAAATCGGCGTTATCTGTCAACTCAACCGGTTTACAAGATAACGCCGCTTTTTTTTCGAGAGGAATCGGCTTCGGTGCAGGCGAACGGAAACTCTACGCTGCTCCGGTGATCCCTTTATTGAGGGTGGACGGAAGAACGCCGCCTACCCGGTATTTCCTACAAATTTCGCGAAAGGTCTTTTAAATACTTCAAAAAACCTTCTTTCAGTTCGGGATGCAAGAGTCCATATTCGACCGTCGCAACCAAAAAACCGAGCTTGGAGCCGCAGTCATAACGTTTGCCTTCGAATTCGTAAGCCAACACCGACTCGTCGGCCATCAGTGCGGCGATGCCGTCGGTCAGCTGAATCTCGCCACCGGCGCCGCGGCCGGTCGTTTCGAGTTTTTCGAAAATCTTCGGCGTCAGAATATAGCGGCCGACGACCGCCAAATTGGACGGCGCATCTTCGGGTTTCGGCTTCTCGACGATCAATTCGATCGGGCTGGAGGTGCCGGACGCCTCGCCGGTTTTGACGATGCCGTAGCTGCCGGTTTCTGAAGGATGCACGCGCTCGACGCCGAGGATCGAAGTCTGTTTTTCGTTAAACAGTTCGACCATCTGCGCCATGCAGCCGCGCGTGCCGTCCTCGATCAGGTCGTCCGGCAGAATCACCGCAAACGGCTCGTTGCCGATCACCGGCTTCGCGCAATGCACCGCATGACCAAGCCCCAACGCTTCCGACTGGCGGATGAACACGCAGGACACATGCGGAGGCAGGATGCCTCTGAGCGTTTTCAGGATTTCGTTCTTGTTTCTGGCCTCGAGTTCTTTTTCCATCTCGTAGGCCTTGTCGAAGTGGTCCATGATCGCATTTTTGGTGCGTCCGGTCACGAAGACCATCGTGTCGATACCGGCCGCGATCGCTTCCTCGACCGCATACTGCACCAGCGGCTTGTCCACGATCGGCAGCATTTCTTTCGCGGTGCTCTTGGTCGCAGGCAGGAAACGCGTACCCAATCCGGCCACGGGGAATACGGCTTTGGTAATTTTTTTATTCATATAACTCCCGATATTAATAATGAAAGTATGTACAGGATACTGGCTTTCGGCGAATCAAGATGAGTCAACCCACTTTCGATTATACCCATCACGTATTCATTCTTTGCTTGGCAACGCGGCAAGATCAAAGTTACCCGGCTGACCGCCACCCAAAACAGGGATCATGATAAGCTGAGTTTCCTGAATCGGAACTTAATCGAAGTCATGGAAAAAAGGTGCACCCGATTATTGCAACAAACCGATCCAATCGCCCATTTTGTCGTGAACGGAAACGGAATGGCACGGAATATAAGCAAGCTTTGCGGGCCATTCCTTTCGGAACAGCGGAACGACCCGTAGCTCCTTAAGCGAACGGATGCTCCAGAATGATCGTTTCGTCGCGATCCGGGCCGGTGGAAAGGATCGTCACTTTTACGCCGACCAATTCTTCCAGGCGTTTGATATAGGCTTTGGCGTTTTCCGGCAATTTGGCGTAGTCGGTCACGCCGGCTGTGGTGTCGGACCAACCCGGCATTTCCTCGATCACCGCTTCGCATTGCTGGTATCGATCCGCGCCCAGCGGAGCCGTTTCGGTCGTGCTTCCGTTCAGACGATACGCCGTGCAAATGCCGACCTTATCCAGGCCGTCGAGTACGTCCAGCTTGGTCAGGCAGATGCCGCTGATGCTGTTCAGCCGGACCGATTTCCGCATCGCGACCGCGTCGAACCAGCCGGTGCGGCGTTTGCGTCCGGTCGTGGCGCCGAACTCATGGCCGACCGTGCCCAAATGTTCGCCATAGGCATCGTGCAGTTCGGTCGGAAACGGGCCATTGCCGACCCGTGTCGCGTAGGCCTTGGTGATGCCGAGCACATAATCCAGGTCGAGCGGGCCGACGCCGGAGCCGGTCGCGGCGCCACCGGCGGTCGTGCTGGACGAAGTCACATACGGGAAGGTGCCGTGATCGAGATCGAGCAACGCGCCCTGCGCGCCTTCGAACAACAGATTCTTGCCCTGGTCCTGATAACGGTACAAGGCTTCGCTGACATCGGTCAGCATCGGCTTGACCTGTTCGCCGAGCGCCAGCGCCTCCTCCAGGGTCTTTTCAAAATCGACCGTGTCGGCATGATAGTAATTGGCCAGCATGAAATTGTGATAATCGACCAACTCCTTCAGCTTGTCCGCGAAGTCCGCCGGATTCAACAGGTCCCCGGCGCGCAGGCCCCGGCGTCCGGCCTTGTCTTCATAGGCAGGACCGATGCCGCGTCCGGTCGTGCCGATCGCTTTCGCGCCGCGCGCTTTTTCGCGCGCCTGATCGATCGCGACATGCACCGGCAATATCAGGGTGCAGGATTCGCTGATCAATAAGCGGTTACGCACCGGGACGCCGGCTTTTTCGAGCAATTCGATTTCTTCGATCAGCGCGTTCAGCGACAGCACCACGCCGTTGCCGATCATGCATTGCACGTTGTCTCTGAGGATGCCCGAAGGAATCAGATGCAGGACGGTTTTTTCGCCGCGAATGACCAGCGTATGCCCTGCATTATGGCCGCCTTGAAAACGCACCACGGCTTCCGCTTGTTCGGTCAGCAGATCGACCAGCTTGCCTTTACCTTCATCGCCCCATTGCGTGCCGATGACTACGACATTTTTTCCCATTTTAATTCCACTAAGCTAAGTTTCTGACGAACCAGGTTCGATTGTCTTGTTCAAGGATCGCGGTACAACCCATCGCCGCGCCGTCGCCGGCCTGCCCCGGCAATTGTTGGATCACCGTATGTCCTGCGGTGCGCAAATCGCGGATTTTTTCGGCCAAGGCGGCATCGTCCTGACAGGGCGCGAAAATTTTGCTTTCCGGCGCCGCATTATCGCTTGCGCTGCTCAGCGCCGCCAATAATTTCAGGTCGGCGCTAAAACCGGTCGCCGGGCGAGCCCGCCCGAACACGCCGCCGATGTTGTCGTAACGGCCGCCGCGCGCAATCTCGCGGCCGACCTCTGGCGTAAAGGCGGCGAAAACGACGCCGGTATGATAATGATAGCCGCGCAATTCCGCCAGGTCGAAACTGACCGGCAAAGACGGGAACAGTTGCGTGAGTCTTGCGGCGATCGTTTCGAGATCGGCCAGCGCCTGTTTCAATTCAACGTCCGCCTTCAGAAAGACCTGGCGCGCCCGAGCGAGGATTTCAGTACCGCCGTTCAGCAGCGGCAAGGCCAGAAACATCGCTTTCAGATCCTCATCAAGCGCATAGCTGTCGATCAATTCCGCAAGTTCCGGTCTGGCCTTGCGCTGCAGCACATCGAATAGCTCGCTTTCCTGCGCCGAACTCAATCCGGCCTGGCGGGTCAAGGATCGATAAATACCGACATGTCCCAAGTCGAGATGCACGTTCAGCAATCCGGTCAGCGCTAGCATTTCGAGCATCATCCGGATCACTTCGATATCGCTGTCGATGCCGGCGTGGCCGTACAGTTCGGCGCCGATCTGCATCGGGCTGCGCGTTTTTTCCAAAGGGTCGCCGCGCGTATGCAGCACCGTGCCGTAATAGCACAAACGGGTTGGCCATGCGTGCTTCAGATGATGCGCGTCGATGCGCGCGACCTGCGGGGTCATGTCGGCTCTGACGCCGAGCATTTCTCCGCTGATCTGATCGGTCAGCTTGAAGGTTTGCAGGTCGAGATCGTGCCCTGAGCCGATCAATAACGAATCGAGAAAGTCGATGAACGGCGGAATCACCATCTCGTAACCCCAGCTGGCAAACATGTCGAGCAGCCGACGTCTCAGACTTTCCAAATGTTTGGCGTCAGCCGGCAGGATTTCTTCGATACCGTCAGGCAAGAGCCAGGAATCTTTTTGTTGCATGTTTTCTAAGTCCACTCAAACAAAACGCCCCGCACGGGCGAGGCGTTTGTCAATGTTATCGATGCCGTAGTCGCGGCCGTGTTCAACTCAAGCGCTTATTTCTGATGCTTGAAATAGCGGAAGAACTCGGAGTCCGCATCGAGCACCAGCGTCGAGGATTTGTTGAAGGTCTTTTTATACGCATTCAGGCTGCGGTAAAAATTGTAAAACTCGGGGTCGGCTCCGAATGCTTTCGCATAGATTTCGGACGATTTCGCGTCGCCTTCACCGCGCAATTTTTCGGCGTCTTTAAACGCATTCGCCTTGGTCACCACGCTCTGCCGGTCCGCATCGGCGCGAATCTTTTCGGCCGCTTCCGAACCTTGCGAGCGGAACTCGCGTGCTATCCGCTCACGCTCCGCTTCCATCCGACGGAACACCGAAGTGCTGACTTCCGGCGGCAAGTCGATGCGCATTACCTGGATGTCGATAATTTTCAACCCCAAGTTTTTGGCCGATGCCTGTGAGTTGCTGATCATAATATCGCGGATCGCTTTGCGATCGGTCGAAACCAATTGCTTAATATCGCGCCGGGCGAACTCGCCGCGGAACGCATCCTTGATGATCGGATCCAGCCGATTATTGGCCTGATAGACATCACCGGCAACGCGTTGATAAAAGCTGCTGACATCATCGACACGCCATTTGACGAAAAAATCGACAAACACGTTTTTCTTTTCGGCGGTCAAAAAGCCTTCCGGCTTCGAAACCATCGTCTGAATACGCCCATCGAATTTTTTAATGTCGTTGAACGGATACGGCCATTTGAAATGCAGCCCCGGCGTAAAATCGTATTCAACGATTTTACCAAACTTGAATTTGATCGCTTTTTCGGTTTCGTTGACCGAAAATACAAACATCGCGCCGATCAGCCACAGCGCGGCGATACCGATGATAATTTTATTGAATGTCGTCATTAGCGTCCCCTTACGTCGCGTCCACGGCTTGTTGGCCTTACCGTGATCGGTTCTTCGGCTTCCGCGGGTGAAGACTCGGCTTTCGCCGGCGGTGTTACGCTCTGGGTTTCGATTTCAGGTAACTTTTGCGCCATCTTATCCAACGGTAAATAGAGTATGTTATTGCCGCCTTTCGCATCGATCAACACTAAATTCGATTCTCCCAAAACCGACTCCATCGTGTCGATGTAGAGGCGTTTGCGGGTCACATCCGGCTGTTTCAGATATTCGCCGAGCATCCGGGAGAAACGGTTGGTTTCACCTTCGGCCTGGGCAATGACTCTTTCCTTGTAGCCTTCGGCTTCCTGCAACATTCTGGCCGCCGCGCCGCGCGCTTTCGGCACAATGTCGTTCGAATAAGCTTCCGATTCGTTAATCAGACGCTGCTTATCTTCGCGCGCCTTAATCACGTCCTGGAACGCCGCCTGCACCTGCTCAGGCGCTTGCACATCCTGCAGGTTTACACTGGTAATCTCGATACCGGACTCATAACGGTCCATCACTTCCTGAATTTCCTTTTTGACCTGCGCGACGACCTCGTTGCGGCCTTCGGTCAACACGAAATCCATGTCCGAACTGCCGATCACACCGCGTTCGGCGCTTTCGGTGACCTGTTTCAGCGTCATTGCCGGATCGACGACATTGAACAGAAATTTTTTCGCGCTGTTCGACAGATTGCTGACCTTATACTGCACGACCAGACGCACATCGACATAGTTCTCGTCGCGGGTCAGCATCAAGGCTTCTTTCGGCTCGGAACGGTCGCCGGCCTCGCCGACGTTGGAAAAACCGACCGCCAATGTGCGGTTTTGCTCGACATTCACGATATCGACGCGCTCGATCGGAATAGGCAAATGCCAGTTCAAACCCGGATTGGTTTCTTCGACGTATTTGCCGAAGCGAGTGACCACGCCGATATTGCCGGCATCGACCTTATAAGTGCCGCTGGCGACCCATATCGCTGCGACCGCGCCCACCGCGATCAAGCCGAGATTTTTTCCCTGGCCGCCTGTCGATTCCTGACCGTCGCCGCCGCCACTGCCGCCGAAAAGATTGCTCAACTTGTCCAGAGCCTTGCGTATGGCCTCATCAAGATCGGGCGGTCCCTTTTGCTCACCCCGACCGCTCCACGGGTCTTTATTGTCGCCTCCAGGTTCATTCCAGGACATATTTTTGCTCCATAGCAGGATGTTTATTTAAAATTAACGACTTATCAAGATAACAGATAAACGCCGAGGACAAAGCCCAGCCGAGGGTTTTCCGAGGTAACTGGGCAGGCCGGTTCCTTGCGGCCGCCGATATGAGGGGCATTTTAACGTAATTACAGAAAAAACACGAAAACTTCAAGGCACATGAACCCGTCAACAACCGTGCCGGCATCCCGCTTTTCAATTTGCGCGGCTCAGGGCGGCGATAGCACTTCCTTGCGTACCGCCTCCAGAAACCCCGAATACTTGGGGTCGATATCGATAATCAGGACAGACTGTCCATCGTCTTCTATCTGTTGATCAATGATCATCGCATAAGCATGGATTTTCGCCCGGACATCCCCTTGCTCCGGCCGTAAGTAACAACGCAGCCTAATTTTGTTGGCGGAAACAATCTCGGCCAATGCCTGGGACAATAAATCCGCGCCTTCGCCACCCATCGCGGACAGCCAAACCCGAACCGGCCTGCCCAATACATCGCGGTCGATCCGGGGACGGGCGCCGTCGAGCAAATCGATCTTATTGTAAACTTCAAGCTGGGGGATCTTATCGGCGCCGATTTCCTTCAAGACCTGATTGACCTCGCTTATCGTATCTTCGCGGTCTTCCGCGTGCGCATCGATCACATGCAGCAGCAAATCGGCTTCGCTGGCTTCCTGCAAGGTCGATTTGAACGCCGCGACCAGTTCGTGCGGCAAATGCCGAATGAAGCCGACCGTATCGGCCAGCACGATTTCCGAATTGTTCGGCAAACGACAGTTGCGCAAGGTCGGATCAAGCGTTGCGAATAATTGATCCGCCGCATAGATGTTCGCACCGGTCAGCCGGTTGAACAGGGTCGATTTGCCGGCGTTGGTATAGCCGACCAGCGATACGGTCGCAACCTCGGCCTTCTTGCGTTTGCCTCGGCTTTGATGGCGCTGCTTCTCGACTTTTGCGAGACGCGCCTGAATCTGTTTGATGCGATCGCCGATCAAGCGGCGGTCGGTTTCCAACTGGGTTTCACCCGGACCGCGCAGGCCGATGCCGCCTTTTTGCCGTTCCAAGTGTGTCCAGCCGCGCACCAGACGCGTCGAAAGATGTTTGAGTTGCGCCAATTCGACCTGCAGTTTACCTTCGAAGGTCTGGGCGCGCAGCGCGAAAATATCGAGAATCAGGCCGTTTCGATCGACGACGCGCACACCGAGCGCCGCTTCGAGATTGCGTTCCTGACTCGGCGTTAAGGGATGGTTGAACAATACGATGCCGGCTTCATGGTCGGCAATGGCCTGCTTGATCTCTTCGACCTTGCCGGTACCGGCAAAATATTTCGGATCGGGATTTCTGCGGCTACCCGTCACCACATGCACCGGCTCGGCGCCAGCCGATCTGGCCAGTTCCTTCAATTCCAGAAGATCTTCCTGTCCGGAATGCAGGGTCAGATGAACAAGAATGGCTCGTTCACCCGAATCGGGGCGATCAAACAATCAACAACTCCAGCGTCGGAAGGACCAACTGACGGCAAACAATGGGGCACGCAACAACGTTTCGTAAAGTTCGCGTGATCCGAAACGACTACACACCGAAGCGAACAAGGATTACTCGTCTTCGCTTTCGACTTCGGGAATCATTTTAACGGCTTTCCCGGGCACGATCGTCGAGATGGCATGCTTGTAGACCATTTGGCTGACCGTATTTTTCAGCATGATCACATATTGATCGAACGAATCGACCCTGCCCTGCAATTTGATCCCATTGACCAGGAAGATCGACACCGGCGTATGTTCTTTTCGTAACGTATTCAGAAAATTATCCTGTAGATTTTGGCCTTTTGACATCCGATTTCTCCTTATTATGTTTATTAGATGATATTTAAGATAACGGTAAATACAAATCAACACAATGGATAATTTAAGAACATATTTGTTCCTAATGATTTTTTCCAAGATGATGCGCCCGAATGGCGCCTGATGATTGAATGGCTTACATCATCTCTTGCTATTCTATCCTAAATTATCTGGTCATATTATGGCATTTTTACCGCTTGCGCCAGCACCGGGCCATCAGCCAGGTCACGGGCAACCCTTCATGCGCGTAAAAAATCCAGCACCGCCGCCAAAAAGCTTTCCGGCTGCTGGACATGCAGCCAATGCCCGGCGCCGGCCAGTGTCTTCAATTGAGCCTGCGGAAACAGCGGAAAAACGGCCTCCGCTTTCACAAAATTCGACTCCGCGCCGGCAATGAACAGGGCGGCATCCTGATAGGGCGGCCGGTTTCCGGCATCGGGAAAAGCCGTGATAGCCGGCGCCGAACGGCCGAAAATATCCAAGTCGACGCGCCAGCGATAATGACCGTCGTGCAGCACCAGGTTTTGCAATAAAAATTGCCGGTAACTCAGTTCGGGGATGGCCTCAGCAAGCCTTTCCTCCGCCTGTTTCCGGTTACTGAGCGCCGCCAACGGCAGTGCCTTCAATGCCGATAGGGTGTTTTCGAAGCTATGCGAGTAAGCCACCGGCGCAATATCGGCGATAATCAGTTTATCGATCATATCGGGCGCGTTCAACGCCAGCCACATCGCGACCTTGCCTCCCATGCTGTGACCCAGCAGGCTGGCACGGGTTAAGCCGCGCTGCCGCATAAACTGGCGCACATCTTCCGCCATGGCGGGATAGTCCATCAGCGGATGATGGGGCGATGCGCCATGATTACGCAGGTCGAGCAGAAACACGCGCCGCGAGGCGGCTAATTTTTCCGCGATGAATTTCCAGTTACGCGAGGACGCGAAAAAACCGTGCAGTATAATCAGCGGGGCGGCATCAGGCCGGCCCAATTCACTGTAAGCTAATTCGACGGCTGCCATCCAAACACCTTTAAGAAGCGGCAGCCAGAGAGCCCGACCGGCTCAGAATGTGAAACGACGCGCGGGTTAATCATGAAAGACAGCGGAAACCTAATGGGCTTTAGTAAACCAAAGAAATTATCCGCAAGCAAGCAAATCCTGTCGCGGTCCGCTAAATAGTCGAGGCAATCGACCCAAACCGGGAATTTTCGGCTGAGAGGGCAGAGCATGAAAAGCGAGTCCAGGTCCACGTCCCTGCGGCAAACCCTGGACTCACGCGAAGTAGAAAACTGCAATAAAAATCAATAGCCTTCGAGATAAGCGCCGTCATCACAAGACCGCATGGACGCACAAGCCGCAATTGATTTATTTAGCTGCCAGAGCTCCGGCTAGAGTAAAGCGGTGATGCTTTCCGCCGCACGTTTTACATCCAGGAAAATCAGACCCAATTTTGCATTTGGCTTAGCCAATACGGTCAATACCGCATCATCGCCGGCATAGGTCATCAAGACGTAACCCTTTTCGCCTTTGATCAAAACCTGTTCAAGAGTGCCTCTAGCTAACTCATGCGCGGTCCGGTCGCCTAGCGAGAGCATCGCGGCGCTCATCGCACCTACCCTGTCCTCATCCATTCCGGCCGGCAAAACCGACGCCATCATCAAGCCATCCGTTGAAATGATGCCCGACGCCTCAATATCCGCTGAAGTTCCATTCAAATCTGTCAAAACAGATGTAAGCATGTCTGCCCGCATTTTTCTTCCTCTTTAACGATAAAAATAAATTATTAAGATGCCTTGGCCGCGTAACGGATTGCCAAGGCCCAAACCAAACTCACAAATTCCGGCTGATTGAAATGAGGGACGCCGGAAATGACCAACACAAAACGATTTTTGCCGATGAACAGCGGCCAAAAACCCATTTGACTGTTGCCGAACACATCGACAATCGCCCAAGCCTGGCTTGCCTGCCCCAAATTATTCACCAATACCCCGGAGCGGCGCGCATGCACAGTGGCGATCTCGGCGCTCAATGCCGATAACTCCTCAGCCACCTCATGCGGAAACCCATGGCTGGCCAGATAAAATCCCTCCATATCGGCCAGCAGCACCTTACCGTTCTCGGTAATGGTGCTTAGCATATCCGGCAGAATCTTGTCGAGCTGGTCGGCCGGATAGGTCAATTCTTCGTTCAAGCCCTGCACCCAACCCAGCTTTTGGCAATGGTGCAGCAATTCCATGCATTTTTCCGCGTCATCGATACCGGTCAATAACTGAAGATTCTCGAGCGTCAGCGCTTTGGTTGTCGGCTGTAAAAGCATCTGACGGATAAACTGGCGCGGCTTGTCCATCTCGTTCGAAGCCACCGCATAGTAAGCGCCCGACGGCGTTGGGTACAAAAAAAGCCCTTCTGTTAAATGATAGCTGCTCATATTATTCAGCCAACCCCGGATCCAGCGAATAGAGCAGGGATTGCACGAGAAGCGACACATCGTTTCTGACTCTGGCATCCACAGCAAAAATCGGCGGCGTCAAACCGGCATCTTTTAACTGCACATGATAATCGGCTATCGTCGGCTTACTGCTCAAATCCATTTGGGTGACGCCGATCGCCACACTGGTCTTCGAGATAAAATCGCCGAAGGAATCGAGGAAGAATTTCATATCCTTGAACGGGTCCGCCCGGGTGTTATCCAGCAGCAGAACCAAACCAATGCCTCCGTTGATCAGAATATCCCACATAAAGTCGAAACGCTCCTGCCCCGGCGTTCCGTACAAATGAATTTTTTCTCCATCCGTCAGGTTCATCACGCCATAATCCATCGCCACCGTCGTGGCGGCCTTTCTGGACTTGGTCATGTCACTGGCGGCAGCATCGGTCTTAACCGGTGGAATATCGCTGATCGAGTGAATTGCCGTGGTTTTGCCGGCGCCTACCGGCCCTGTAAAAATAATTTTGTACTGACTCATGTTCGTGTCGTTCCGTTGTGCTTAGTTACCACGCAATTTATTCATGATACGGCTCAATAAGCCCTGTCCCTTGCTCGGCTTGACAGCCGGCGGCTGAATCAAATGATCGGCGTCTCTCTTTGCCTGTCCCATCAGGCCTAAGGCGCAGGCGGCGCTGGCGAATACAAACACATATTGCGGCTTGATATTGAGCACCTGTGCGACATTGGTCAACGTTCTTGGCCCTTGTATCAGTAAGGCTGCAATTCTGAGTGCATGCGGCGTAATCAGCAAACGCGTAAAATTGGGCCAACTTTTCAAATAGACCGGCTGAGTATAGTCTATTGCCCGCGGATAACGGCCTTTTGAAGTCCAGCAGGCCAGTTTCCACAAAAAGGCATCCATGCTCTGAAATTTGTCCAGCGAACCGCCGAGGCCCATCGTGTGCGAATTGACCGGAGTGATCGACATCTTGGATGCCGAGTTCGAATTCAACTTGATGCCCGCGAACGCACGCAACTGCGGATCATCGGCGTCAAGCCAGACCTCCAGGGTATGCGGAAAAATCATGATCGGTTTCCAACCCGATTGCAGCTGTAAAATCTGTCCCTTGGCCCGGCAAACCAAAAATGCCGATTGAATATAACCCTGAAAATAATCTTTCGGGTCATAAGCCGCATCGGCAAATTGTGCCGGATCGTTCACATCAACGTCCGTAAGCGAACCGATATAAGCCTGAAAGCCTTTTTCATCGAAGCGCATCGCCGTCTGATGCTTGGAGGTTTTTTTACGCTCATCCTGATCGATCGCATAGGTCTTGAGCGGGGGCGGTTCGGATTCCGCCTCATCTTCTTCGGCGTCAGCCGTAACCGGAACGGCTTGTTTTGCGGCTTTTTTCTTGGCAAGTTCCTCCCACAACAATTTGGCTTCTTTCAGCGCCGACAACATGTCATCGGTCTTCACCGGCTTTCTGACCAGAAGCGCTCCATCGTGCTTGAAATCCTGCAACGACAACACGATCGTCGGCCTTTGCCTTTCCGCCTGCAGATGCTGGGCCAATAAAATTTTTGCAGCCGGCGGGTCGCCATCAAAAATATCCACGTCAGCCTCAGCTTCACTGACAACGATCGCAGCCCCCCGGCACGGACCTTGCATAAACATCATCATGGTCTTGCAACTGCGGCTATCCATGCCGTGCAGGGCAACTTTTAATGGTCTCTTATTATGTTCCGACATTGATTAAACCTTTAAAAAATCTTGCAACTGCGCCCACTCAGGCGGCAGACTCGCGCCAAGACGGTTCAGCTCGCCATGCACTCGCTTAAACCCTGTCCGGTCACGGGTCGATCGATACAGCGACAACAGCTCGCCGTGCAATTCAGTGTGCTCCGGACGCATCAAAATAGCCTGTTCAAGCACACGGACCGCTTCATCCAACTGGCTAAACTCGATATAGTCCCTGGCCAGTTGCAAAGGATCTTGTTCGGCCTCGCTTGCCTCCTCGACCACTTGCACGAGCGGCGAAGACGACTGCAGTCCCTTGGTAAACAATGAAAAACGGTTGCAGGGCAAGGCTTCGATGGCGGCGCCCTCATTTTTCAGAAAATGCCTCAGGGTTTGAAACTGACTTTCGGTCAGCCTTGACCTGGACCCGAATATCATGCGCCAGCTCAATTCACGGCCCGCCTTGTTCAGTACGATCAACAAATCGATCAGCGCCGCATACAGCTGCTCATTCATATAATTGTTGAAGCAATAATGGATGCGCTCCAAATGCGCCCGCAATGACTTCGGCGCTCTGGAGACTCGGAAGGCCAAACGCTCCAGACGTTTGTCCACCGACAAATCAGGCCACTCGCGGAACCCGGCCGTAAATTGATCAAAAACGAATTCTAACACCGGAGATTCTTCAAAATTATGATTGCTAACGGTAATCAAGGCAGACCTCATCACATGGACAACTGTGTTATCAAAAGAATAGTCTGATATTAGCAATTTTCAATTCGGCTATCGATAAATCAGCCGGCTGCCATGGATATTGCGGATTACATCACAGAAATTAAATGTTAATTTGTTACTCTTTCGGTTTTGCCCATACGTTCGAACTCTGTCCCCATTACCATCCAGCCCACACAAAGTCCGCCCAGCCCATTGAAATCGCTGGGGGATTTGAAAACTCGGAAAATAGGGCGTGTTATGGCGCCGGCTCGGCGCCTTCCTGGGCCAGATTGACAATCCGGTGACCGCCCTGCCCTTCAGCACCCAAGATCTCAGCCAACCACGGCAACTCCAGGCGCATTTCGGCCTCCAATGTCCATGGCGGATTGATCACGACCATCCCGCTGGCCGTCATGCCATGGCCCTTGCTGTCCGGGGAGACAGCCAGCTCAAACAGCGCCACATCGGCGATGCCGCTGTCTTGCAGCGCCCGTTCCAGACGGCGGATACGTTGCCGCTCGACCACCGGATACCACAGCGCATAAATGCCGCCGGCAAACCGCCTGTACATCTTCTTCAGGGTTTCGGCGACCAAGCGGTAATCATTTGAAAGTTCGTAGGAAGGATCGATCAACACCAGACCGCGCCGCTCCTTCGGCGGCAACAAGCTCAGGGAGTCGGCCAAGCCGTCGGCATGAAAGGTTCTGATGCGGCGATCTTTTTTGACCAGCTCATGCAGAAACTTGAATTCGGTGGAATGCAGATCGTATAAGAACAGCCTGTCTTCCTTGCGCATCAAACTGGCCGCAATAAAGGGGGAACCGGGATAATGCAGCAGTTCCTTGCCCTGATTAAACTGCCCGACCAGATCGACATAGCGCCGCACGCCTGCCGGCAAATCGTCCCGCCGCCACAATTTTGCGATGCCGCTGTCAAACTCGCGGTTTTTTAACGCCCACTCGCTGTTCAGGGCATACATGCCCGCGCCCGCATGCGTATCGATATAGCAAAACGGTTTATCCTTCTTTTTCAGATGCTCGATGCAGTGCACCAGCACCAGATGCTTCAGCACATCGGCGAAATTTCCCGCATGGAAGGCATGGCGATAGCTCAGCATGGCTTAAAGCACCTTATCGTAAATCGTCATGCCGATCTCGAATGCGATCAGCCAGATGATGATCCATTCCAGCCGCGAAGAATGCCGATGGTTTTGTTCATCGGCCAGCATTTCGAATAATTCGTGAATCGTTTCGAGCTTTTTCGACAGCACGTCGGTGCGGGGCGCAATTTCCAAGTACTTGGCCGCGATCGAGTAATAGTCTTCGTATTCCGGGTATTCCCAGAAAAATTCCGGAATATCGAGCAAATCGTAATTGACGATGATGTCGCTCTTGGTCAAAAACAACTGGCCGCGGATTTTCGCAATGTCGCGGCGGCTGATATTGATGCGGCCTTCCTCGGCCAACGACTTCGGTATATAACTGGTGTTTTCGATCGTGCGCAGCGCCTGGGTTTCGAACGAAGCCAGCTTGATCGACTGCGCCATGCCCTGCGACAAGGCAAACATCAAAATCGGATCGGACGATTCGAGTTCGATATGGTCCTCGACGATCCGCGTGGCCGGACAGTCGAAGGCGAAAGTAAAATGATCTTCTTCGACTGACGGCAACGCCTGCTCCGCGTTGGCCAGCAACAAACGATGAATCACCGCCTGCCGTTCCGGGCTGACATTCCAGTGCACCACCGCGCCATAGCTCAAAATGATCGTGTAGGTGTCATTCTCTTCGACCAGCAAGGCGCCCTTGATCAGGCGAATAAGACTCGAATCCGAGAGCACTTTTGCCAACGCATCGATATGGAAGCGGTGCGCCAGGCAATAGGCGACGCACCGTCTGACAGGGGGATTAGCCGACATCGAAGTTTCTCATTGGCAAATAAAACCCCGGTAGCTTAACCCAGAGCCGAAAAATCGGCAAATATTGCGCACAAGGCTACACACCAGATAAGAATGCTTGTCACTCGATGATCAGCAACCAGCCTTTCTCATCTTCGCAATGCGCTGATTTGGCGGAAGCCTTGATATCGATGCGAGCCGCCGTCTTGGTCAGATTAGCCGGCAGCCTGCCCTTGACCAGAAAGTAGGGTTCCTTGAATTCAGCAGTCAACTCCACAGGCACTTTTTTAACCGTAGCGGACAACTGCTCGGGGCTGTCGATATTGAAGGCATAAAAAGAAAATTCAGAACCTGGCGCGACCTTCGCCAGATGCGGCGGATTAAAACGTTCAAGGCTCGCTTTCTGGCACTGGCTCGCACTGCCACCGCCGCCGCCAGACATACCGCCGTGCCCGCTATGATGCTCCGACGCCTGCACCGCGGGAATAGTAAGCCAGGATGAAACAGCGATGACGCCTAATAATCTCAATGATTGCATAAGTTTCCTCTTTTTATTGTAATTATAATGCCGATGCTTCCGCTGAAGCGGTACCTCCGGCCCGAAACGCCACTACGCTTCACGACAGGATTACCGTAAATGATCATTCCTTCTCGGCAATTATAATCGCATCCTCCTCTTTAACCGATACAACTTATTAAAATCCTCGGAAATACAGGTATACTGGTTCATAGGATTTCGCGGCTACCCTGGCGCTAGTCAAAACGGTTTCGGTGCATTTTACGGCGGCATTCGGCGAGCGCTCGACAGAAAGGAACGCGCGCCATCCCTCAGGTAAATACCGCCTCATACTGCAAGCCCGCGGACTCCTTGCCGACAGGCACCAGAAAGAGATCCAGGCTCCCCAGTTGGGGTTGGCGAAGCCGATAGATGCGTTGCGCCAGCAGCGGCTGATGAGGCCCTTGAAACAGCAAGGAATAAGCCTCGCGCTGGCCGCTCAGACACCGCCCGAAACCGGATACGGCGATAAGCGTCATATCGACTGCATGTTGATCGTTGATTTCAACCTGAAACTCTTGATGTAGATAAGTTTCCCAGATTTCTTTTGTCAAAGTTTCAAGCACGGCGCGTTACACCTTTTTAACGTTGTCAATACAGTAAAAAACCAAGGGCTTCGGCGCTTTATTCGGTATCCGCAGCCCGCTCCATCAGAAGATACACGCCATGCTCGCCGATTTGTACGAAGCCCAGACGTCGATACAGCGAAAGCGCCTTATTAAAGCGCTCGACATGAATACGAACCGGCTTTTGAACCCGAGCCGCCTCGTTTAAAACGTCCTTCAACATAGCCGTGCCGATTCCCGCATTCCTAAATTCAGGTAATAGCGCGAGGTCGACAATACGAATCTCATTCGGCCAGCGCGCGATATAAAAACGGCCGACAGGCCGTTGATCGAAGAGAATAATAAAAAAATCGGCGTCAGCATAGTTTTCCTGATAATAATGATGTTGGGCGGAAAACTGCATCTCCAAGAAGGCGGCCTTCTGCTTTTCATCCCAATCCACGAGCGCCATTTCGTCAGCGCGGGTGCTGGCATAAACTGTACTCAGAAAGTCTCGGTCCGACGCTACGATTGGCCGAAAACTGATGTTTGAATTAGCCATCGCTTAAAGCAACAAGTTGAATTCAGCGCGGCAATAATTGCCCGGCAGATCGTTTCCGGTAGACTGCAAGTAAAGCTGCGTCGAGCCGGCAGTGGCATGATGAATCCGGCAAACCCCATTCGGCTGAACCTGATCGCCATCCAATTCGAAAACCAGATAAAACTGGTCGTTTTCGGCTGACAAAAAGACCGTTTCGGCTTCTACCAATTGCATGCGTGCACGGTATTTTTCCGGCGATTTGGGTTGGGTCACGATAAAAGATTGACCGACCAATGCAGCGAAAACCTGGTAATTGAGCTTGCCGTTCAAACTTCGGCGCGACCTATACTTTTTCACCAACCGCCCTGCACCGACCCCGCTCCCCGCATAGCCGACGGCGATTGCGCCGAGAATCATCCGCAAAAAGGTCCTTCTAGGTATACCCTTATTCATAAAAAATTTTGTCGCTGCAAGAAATTAATACATGCCTGATCCTAACGACCACGCCTCGGTTTAGGAAAAAGCTTAGCTCAAGCCAACTTCGTTCGCAAATTGTCCGAAGTATAATCGTTTTTGCGGATCGAGTAATCAGCTAGCCACGAAGGGGTATATAAAAATCCGAAATGAATGCATGGCTCAAATACATCGGTGAAGGGCATGAGCCCTGCTTACCGCTAACCAGTAAACATCGCGGGTCGCTTGTCATTGCTGATCGAAGCAATAGCTCTCTGCTCAGCCCGTCTTGATAAAAAACAATGCTTGGGCGATGAAATATTTAACCCCGCGGAGGAAATATACCTTGCAGAGCAATGCAAAAGTTAAAGGTCAGATAAGGCATCATGTTGTTATGCGGCGTATTACCGCCGGCGGAAGTTAAGGCAACCGCGGCCGCATCGGCGTTTGGCGCATCTTGATAAAGTGTCCCACCCGTCGAGAGCGCAAAGCTCGCATTCGGGCTCACTGCATTCGTATCCGCAGGGTCAAGCGTATCCGCTAAGAGCGAGTGGGAGTGTGCCGGAATTTCCGACTCGAGCAGAGTGACTGTTTCACTGCCGCCGCTCTCGCCGAGATCGCGCAAAGACAGCCCCGGGCCTTGACCGGGTTGCATCGGCGCGCAGCCTTGCAGGTTCGGTAGAGCGAAAGTCGATTTGCCGTCGCCGCCATAGGTCGTCCCCAACAAAGAAAACAACGCGGTGTTCTGCGATAACGGCATCAATTGCCCGTTGCACCACGCCCAGCCCTTGGGAGCGAAATTGAACGGAAAAATACGGATTTCTGCTACAAAAGGATCGGCCATGTTTAACTCCTAGTTCTGCGAGGGGAAAATTCCGAACAATGAAATGATGAAGTTGATGCACAGATAAGGCTGGATATTGGTGTGCGGTTGGCTTCCGCCAGTCGCGGTAATCGCGGCCGCGCTCATGGCTCCGTTGGGTGTTTCATTGATGAAAGGGGTTACGTTGAACGAGTTCGCTGGCAGATTCCCGGCCGGACTGATCTGATCTCCGGTTAGGCCGACCGCCAGTAACGCATGCGAGTGGGCAGGAAGCTGCTGTGCTGTTAATGTCACTTCCTCGGCTCCACCGCTTTCGCCAATCACAAAACCGTTCCCCATATGTAGAGGAAGACGGCCGCGAAGGTCAGGCAGGGCGAATGTGTTCTGGCCGTCACCGCCGTAAGTCGTACCGATCAGCTGGAATAGCACTTCGTTCTCCGAGATGGGTACCAGTTGCCCTTCACAGAGCATCCACCCGGCCGGGGCAAAATTGCCCGCAAACATCCGAATTTCACCGACATAAGGTTCAGACATAACTCTCTCCTAATTTTGCGAAGGGAAGATGCCTTGAAGGGCGATCGAAAAGTTGATCGCCAAGAAGGGCTGCATGTTCTGGTGTGCCTGATTACCGCCGGCGTTCGCTACCGAAGCGGGGTTCATCGTCGTTAAATTTTCGGGGGCATGATAGACATTATTGCCCCCGCCAAGTACCCGCCCGGTCGGATTGGCATTGCCGCCGCTCACCGAAGTCGAGACCGCAAGACCATGGGCATGAGCCGGCACCTCGGTGAGTGAAAGCGTATGGGCCTGTTCGCCGCCTCTTTCACCGAGTATGTGGCCGCTGCCCACATGAATCGGCACCCGGTCCCTGAGATCCGGCAGCGCAAAATTGGTCTGGCCATTGCCCCCAAAAGTCGTACCCAGCAACGAAAACAGCGCCTGATTTTGATTGATCGGCAGAAGCTGACCATTGCACAAAGCCCAACCTTTCGGCGCGAACCCAAAACTCATCAAGCGGATTTCACTGATAAATGGTTCAGCCATGATTCCTCCTCTCTGTTTTAAATTGAATAGCGATTAAGGTGAAGGACATGCCGTGCCGCCTACGAAACCACCACCGGGCGGGCTGTTGACCGTAGCGGTGCCTGCCCCTGAAACCGTGTTGTTTGCATTGACGAACGTAACGACCGCCGCCGTGTCCGTGGCACCGCCGCCGTAGCCGGGAAGCCGGACAGTCGTACTCTGGCGCTGCCGAAGCCGGTAGTCGCCGCCGCCGAACACGCCTGCCGCGGAATCGACATCGTTCTTCAGCGCACCCGCGCCCCCGATCTGGGCACAGATCTGGAAGTTGTCGCCCGGCGTAATGCCTCCGTTCAGGTTGATGCCTTGAACAGGGAAGCCAATGGCGGCATTGTTGCCCGCGTTCGCCATCGTGTTACCGGTCACGATGGCGTTAAAATTACCGCCCTGCACCACCCCGGCACCGGTCTGGAGGAGCAGCGCGTCGTTGTTGTACTGGAAGAACTGGTTGCCGGTGATGGCCATCGTCATCGTGCCGCCGCCGGCGGTTTGTACTTTCAGATCCGAACCCTCGCGCGAGCCCGAGTTAGGCACCGCGGCCACGCCAATGGTGTTGTTGGCGAAAGTCCCACTCAGGCTTCCCGCACCGATGTCCTTGACGATCAAGACCGCGTGCCCGACCGCGTCGCGGAAGGTGTTGCCACTGACGTTCATCGTGAAGACGCTGGTACTGCCGCTGCCCAGCGTGACGCCGCCACCGCCTGTACTGATGGCCGGCTGGCTATTCGACAGCGTGTTGCCGGTGAAAACCAGGTCGCTGCCGCTACCGCTGCCGGGGACGCTCATCTGAAACAGGTCTCCACGGGATGCAGTAAAGGTGCTGCTGTTCACCGTAACCTTGACGACCGACGATCCTGCCGCCTCAATACCGATACCGTCATTGCCATCACTCGTACTGTTAGCGCCGATGGTGGTATTCGTGAATGTCAAGCGGTCCAGCGTCCCGCTTGTGTTCACTACCTTGAAGTTATCTTCGAAACCTCCGCTGATGTTGGAGTTTGAGATCGTCGCCGTTCCGGTCAACTCGGTAAAGCGCACGCTGCCTTCGTCCGCGACGGCGTTATCACCGTTGACGCCGTTGATTACCGTATTATCGAGAGTAAAACCCATCACCGACGAACCGCGGATCGCAAAGTCCGAGAAACCGTTCAGTTGCATTTGGGCCAGGGAAACGTTTCGGGAGTTGGTTAAACTGATTCCTGTGGCACCGTTCTGAATCGTGCCGCCGCTGCCCGCCGAGCCGGTGCCGGTGACCGTAAAGCTACCGTTTGCCGTATTGACGGTGTTCAGCACGATACCGTTGACGGCGCTGTTGCTCATAACGGAAGTCAGGCTTACCGTGCCGTCAAGATTACTGAGATTTACAGCGCCGGCATTTGTAGAAGCCACGCTGACTTCGTTAACCGCCACACCGCTGACCGCTCCTGTCGCATCGTTGATGCCGATGTTGCCGCCGGTCGATAGATTGAAACCCTGGGCACGTACATTGCTGCCGTTCAAAGTCAATGTGCCTTGAAGCAGCGGCCGCGTGCCGCCTATCGCCGGCCTTGAAATCGTTCCTACTGGCGGTGTAATGCCCATCAAGGCATCGAAGGTATTCGTCGGCGAATTCGTAGCGCCCTGGCCGATCAACCATTGAGCCGTAGCTTGGGCGCTATCGCCGGCGAGACTGACGCCGACATTTGAAGCCGTGGTTCCCGAATAGACGAAGATACGGTGGTTGACGCTCGCGCCTTTGGCTGCAGTTGCCGAAGCCAGGCTGTTGAATGGCGTTGACAAGCGCCCGTCGCCATTGCTGCCCAGCGCGGGGTTGACAAACCAGATGACCGGGCCGCTGACGTCGAGAGTAATGCTCGCCGCAGCGCTGGTTGCGGCAGGCCCCGGACAGCCGTCATCCTTGACGGTATAGTTGACCGTTGCAGGCCCCGTAAAGCCGACATTCGGCTCGAAATCGAAGGTGCCCGCCGCCAGATTGACGTTCGAGACCGTGCCGCCGCTCACTTGATCGATCGAGGCGACAGAAAAGTTTGGCGAACATCCGTTGCTGCCGGCATCGACATCGGTTACGCCGGTCAGCAAGGCGGCATCGATGCCTTCCCGCTTCATATTTGCCTGTACGGCAATCCCGGTTTTGCTCTCGGCCAAGGGAGGATCATTGACGCACTGGACCGACACGCTGACGGTCGCGGCGGAATTGCCGGGCGCCAGCATGTAAGTGAAGGTATCCGGGGTGCCTGAAATGCTATTGCAGTAGTTGAGCTTGGGCTGATAAAACAGGTTGCCGCCGACAACCGAAACCACCCCGTTCGCTGGCTGCGTCGCGGACGCGACGTCAAGGGCACCGCCGTCGATGTCCGTATCGTTGCCCAATACCGCGAGCTGGGTGGCGACGGCATCCTCGCCGACCGACACGTTGTCGGCAACAGCCTCCGGCGGATCATCCACCGCGTTCACGGTGACCGTGAATTGCCGGGTTTGCGACGTATCCACTCCGCCGTTGTCGGTGCCGCCATCGTCCTGAACCGCAACGTCGAAGGTGGAGGTGCCGAATGCATTGGTGGCCGGCGTATAAGTCAGCGCGCCGTCGGCGGCCACACTCGGCGGTGCGCTGAACAATCCGGGATTGCTGACTTGACCGACGCTATAGGCGCCTACCTTTTGTGCGGCTTCATTGGCGGCGCCGGGGCTGAACGTCGTCACCCAATTTGCAACGGACTGAGCGCCGGCATCCTCACCGATCGCCGGCGGATTAGCGGCATTGAAATCCGGCCTGTCGTTGACGCTATTGACTGTAATCGTGAAACTTTGCGCGACGGAGGTGTCTTGTCCGCCATTTGTCGTACCGCCGTCATCGGATAAGGTGAGGGTGACCGTGGCGCTGCCATGGGCATCCGGCGCCGGCGTAAAGCTCAATTCGCCAGACGCCGATACAGCGGGCCCCGCACTGAATAGTTCGGGATGGTCGATTCCGGTAATGTTGAATGTCAGCGCTTGCGTAACACCGGCATCGGCGTCGTCGATTGCCGTAGCCCAATTGGAAACCACAACGGCTCCCGCGTCTTCATTTACGCTCGGTTCGGCTCCCTTGGTGAAAGTCGGCGCGTGATTGATCATGCCCACGGTGACGCTCAATACCTTTTCAAAAGCCAGAGCGCCCGCATCGGTACTGCGCACCCGGATGCTCAACGGAGACTGGGCCGAGTTCAACACCGCCGCGGTGCGCAGTTCATTGCCGCTGATTTGGAACAGGGCATTATCGTTATTTCCTGCACCATCCACCAAGGCATAAGTATGCATATCCAACGCATCGGCATCCGCACTGCTCAAAACCCCAACCAGGGTGCCCGCCGGCTGAGCCTCGGGCGCAACGGCCGCAGACAGTTGGATATCGTTCGGCGCATCGTTGGCGTCCGACACTTCGATCAAAAGCAACTGTTCGACAGACAAACCATCGGCATCGGTGCTGCGCACCCGGATGCTGTAACTGTTTTTCGTTTCGAAATCGAAGGCGGCCGCCGTTTGCAACTGATTGCCGACAATCTGGAAGGCCGCGTTATCCATATCACCGGCGCCGCTTACCAGCGCATAAGTATGCATATCGCCGGTATCCGGATCAAGCGTGCTGAAATCGCCGATCGCCGTGCCGACAGGCTGATTTTCAGGCACACTCGCCGCGCTCAACGAAATGCCCGAGGCAACGGGCGGATCATTGACGCAAAGCACCGACACGCTGACGGTCGCGGTGGAATTGCCCGGTGTCAGCGTGTAAGTAAAGGTATCCGGAGTACCGGAAATACTGTTGCAATAGTCGGGCTTGGGCTGATAAGACAGATTGCCGCCGACAAGCGTAACCACGCCATTCGTCGGCTGCGTCGCGGACGCGACGGCAAGGGCACCGCCGTCGATGTCCGTATCGTTGTCCAATACCGCGAGCGGGGTGGCAACCGCATCCTCGCTGACCGACACGCTGTCGTCGACCGCCACCGGCACATCATCCTGCGCACTTACGGTGACCGTGAATTGCCGAGTTTGCGATGTATCCACGCCCCCATTGTCGGTGCCACCATCGTCCTGAACCGCAACCTCGAAGGTGGAGGCGCCGGACGCATTGGCCGCCGGCGTATAAGTCAGCGTGCCGTCGGCGGCCACGCTCGGCAGTACGCTGAACAAGCCGGGATTGCTGACTTGACCGACGCTGTAGGCGTTTGCCTTTTGCGCGGCTTCATTGATGGCGCCGGGGCTGAACGCCGTCACCCAATTTGGAATAGTCTGCGCGCCGGCATCCTCGTTGACCGCCGGCGGATTCTCGGCCGTAAAATCAGGCCTGTCGTTGACGCTATTGACCGTAATCGTGAAGCTTTGCGCGGCGGAGGTGTCTTGTCCGCCGTTTTGCGTGCCGCCGTCATCGGACAAGGTGACGGTGACCGTGGCGCTGCCATGGGCATCCGGCGCCGGCGTGAAGCTCAATTCGCCATCCGGAGATAGCGTCGGGCCGGCACTGAACAGTTCGGGATGGTCGTTGCCGGTTATATTGAACGCCAGCGTTTGCGCAGCATCGGCATCGCCGTCGCTGATTGCGGTGGCCCAATTAGGAACCACAACGGCTCCCGCGTCTTCATTCACGCTCGGTTCGGCCCCCTTGGTGAAAGTCGGCGTGTGATTGATCATGCCCACGGTGACGCTCAATACCTTTTCAAAAGCCAGAGCGCCCGCATCGGTGCTGCGCACCCGGATGCTCAACGGCGACTGGGCCGAGTTCAACGCCGCCGCGGTGCGCAGCTCGTTGCCGACGACCTGGAACAGGCCATTATGCGTGCTCCCTGCGCCATCGACCAAGGCATAAGTGTGCGTATCGCCCGCGTCGATATCCGTACTGCTCAGCACCCCGACCACGGTTCCGGCCGGCTGCTCCTCGGATGCGACGGCGGCGGACAACTGAATATCGTTCGGCGCATCGTTCGCGTTTGATACCGCGATCAGCAATTGCTGTTCGACCGACAAGCCACCGGCATCGGCGCTGCGCACCCGGATGCTGTAACTGTTTTTCGTTTCGAAATCGAAGGCGGCGGCCGTTTGCAACTGATTGTCGACAATCTGGAATGCGGCGTTATCCGTATCACCGGCGCCGCTTACCAGCATATAACTGTGAGTATCGCCGGTATCCGGATCGGTCGAGCTGAAAGCGCCGATCGCCGTGCCGGCAGGCTGATTCTCTGCGACACTGGCAGAACTCAAGGCAATAACGGTCGGCGCATCGTTGGCGTCTTGCACTTCCACCGTAAACTGTTTCTCGACAAAGCGGCCCCCGCTCTCGGCGCTACGCACCCGAATACTGTAATTGGGTTTCGTTTCGAAATCGAAAGACGCCGTCGTCCGCAACTGATTATCGATGATCTCGAACGCACCGTTGTCCGTATCGCCGTCACCGGCTACCAGCGTATAGCTGAACGTATCGCCCGCCTCCGCGTTGACCGTCGTAAAGTTACCCACGGCGGTAGCGGCGGGCTGGTTTTCGGTCACAGTGAACGCGCTCAAGGCGATGCCGATCGACAAATCGACCTGTATGTCGTTCAGTCTGTTCCGCGCCAAACCGAAATCCGCACCTTTGAACACGACGACCGGGTTATCGCAGCTTGCAATCGGCAACGACAGCATCGACGAGAAATCGCAACGCAAAATGTCTTCGTTCTTCCCCGTGGCCGATCCGGCATTGAATTTTCCCTGGGTCGTCAGGTAGAGATACGATCCTCCCAGATGAGCGCCCTCGACGTCTTCGCGGCTGTGCGTCAATCCCGCCTTGCTTCCGTCAAAAAAAAGCTTGAAACTGCCGCTGGTTTCCGCGCCGGTGCTGCCGATAAATTTGACCAAATCCTGTTTTCGAGCAAGAAAAATCTGTCCGCTGTCCTTATCGAGCAACTTGTTTCGAATGTTGGTACTAAAAATCAGGTTGCCTTCCTCATCCAATGTCAAGGCATCGATATTTCCTTTTACCCCGACATCGGAGCCGTCGAAATATAACTCAAACGCTCCTTTAGTCTCGGCGGCTCCAGGTCCTGATTCCGTGTCCCAGTTGAATTTTACGATATCCGAATTTCGTATTCTGATTTTTTGCCCGCCGATATCAAGCTTTTGGCTGACCGCGAAAGACAGTAAGAGATAATCGTCGGCAACATAAAATCCATCGATTCTTTGTCCGCTCAAACCTACATCCGAACCGTCGAACAAAATTGACCACTCGCCGTTGTCGCCGACCGAGTTGTCGAATTGTAAAATATCTTCATTGGCGAATTTCAGGTTGCCGATTTCCCCGCCCGTCCGGGTTACAACATAGTATTTATCGGCCATTAAAGGCGAGGTGGCCAGCAGCGCGACCAAACTCGACAGGATCCGTTTGCGTGCGACAGGTGTTCTCTTGCGGTTTTGTTTGAGAAAAGTCGGCATGATCTATCCGCTCATTCGAGAAAGTTGATAAAGGAGTGATTCGCTCAAGCGATAATATGAATTGTTCTCAGACAGCAACGCCGCCTATTACTCTATGAAAAATAGAGTAATAGGCGGCTCTATATCGAACGATTAATATTTTGAGCAAGCCAGTAACTCACTAGCCAAAGATTTTTCTAACAGTAAACTACTTGCCAGAAAACCTGTCAAGAAACTTTTGCCTGCATTGAACTTTTTCAGAATAGCTTAATTATCGGATCGCGTTCATAAATTTAACGGCAATGAGGCCAGAGGGATATCGTTATTCATAAAATACCGCCATACTCGCCGGGGAGCGGAACAACTGCATGGGTGTGGATCGCGAATAACAATGAGGCTAAATTTCGACAAATTAATTTTGACCCAATCCGAGTTGACGGCGGAGCGGCAATCACCGCGGCATCCGCAACCTCCTTTTTCCGTCGTCCCCTAGTTTGAATTAGCCTCCTTTTGATCGTATAGTATGAAGCTGACCAGATACACGGAATTACTTGATGGACACCATTAGCATCCGCGGCGCCCGTACCCATAATTTAAAGAATATCGACCTCGACCTGCCTCGCGATCAGTTGATCGTGATTACCGGGCTGTCGGGGTCCGGCAAATCGTCGCTGGCGTTCGACACGATTTACGCGGAAGGCCAGCGGCGCTACGTCGAATCGCTGTCCGCCTACGCCCGACAGTTTCTCGCGATCATGGAGAAACCGGACGTCGATCATATCGAGGGACTTTCGCCGGCGATCTCGATCGAACAAAAATCGACCTCGCACAATCCACGCTCGACCGTCGGCACGATCACCGAAATCTACGATTATTTGCGGCTGCTGTATGCCCGCGCCGGCACGCCGCGCTGCCCGGAACATCAGGTGTCGCTCGAAGCGCAGACAATCAGCCAGATGGTCGATCTGGTGCTCGCGCAGCCCGAGGAGCAGCGCTGGATGCTGCTGGCGCCGGTGATCAGCGACCGCAAGGGCGAACACAGCCAGCTGCTCGAAGACCTGCGCGCGCAAGGCTTCATCAGGGCCCGGATCGACGGCACGGTGTACGAACTGGAAGAAGCGCCGGCGCTGGATTTGAAGAAAAAACATACGATCGAAGTGATCGTCGACCGCTTCAAGATTCGAGGCGACATCGCTTTGCGCCTCGCCGAATCGTTCGAGACCGCCCTGCGCATCGCGGACGGCATGGCGATCGCGGCCTGCATGGACGACGGCACCGAACTCTTGTTTTCCGAGCGTTATGCCTGCCCGCACTGCGGCTACAGCCTGACCGAGCTCGAGCCGCGCATCTTTTCGTTCAACAATCCGAAAGGCGCCTGCACCAGCTGCGACGGCCTCGGCGTCCGCGAATATTTCGACCCCGAGCTGGTCGTGCACAATCCGGACATCAGCCTGGCCGGCGGCGCGATCCGCGGCTGGGATCGGCGCAACGCTTATTATTATCAGATCATCTGCGGCCTCGCGAAGCATTACGGCTTCGACCCGGAGGTGCCGTTTGCAGAGTTGCCGAAAGAAATCCAGGCGATCATTCTGTACGGCAGCGGCGAGGACGAAATCGAGTTCAAGATGGTCGGCGAATTCGGCTTCTCGAAAAAGAAACGCCATCGTTTCGAAGGCATCATCGCAATCATGGAACGGCGCTACCACGAAACCGATTCGCAAATGGTACGCGAGGAGCTTGCGAAGTATCTTTCGCAGAAAGTGTGCGGCGTCTGCGACGGCGCGCGGCTGAATCTGTCCGCGCGCAATGTGTTTGTCGAAGACCTGCCGATTCATCATCTGACCCGCTTTCCGATCCGCAAGGCGCTGGCATTCTTTGAACAGTTGAATCTGTCCGGCAAGCGCGGCGAGGTCGCGGCCAGGATCGTCAAGGAGATTCAGGAACGGCTGGAGTTTCTGGTCAATGTCGGCCTCGATTATCTGACCCTCGACCGCAGCGCCGACACCCTGTCCGGAGGCGAAGCGCAGCGCATCAGGCTGGCGAGCCAGATCGGCGCGGGTCTGGTCGGGGTGATGTACGTGCTCGACGAACCGTCGATCGGACTGCATCAGCGCGACAATCAGCGCCTGTTGAATACGCTGTTTCGCCTCCGCGACCTCGGCAATACGGTGATCGTGGTCGAGCATGATGAAGATGCGATCCGCGCCGCCCAGCATATCGTCGATATCGGCCCCGGCGCCGGCATCCACGGCGGCCAGATCATCGCCCAGGGCACCCTGGAAGACATTCTGGCCAATGAAGCCTCGCTGACCGGGCAATACCTGTCCGGCAAGATCGGCATTCAGGTGCCCGAGACGACCACGCCGAATGACAAGGACAAACAGATCGTGGTCCGCAATGCGCGCGGCAACAACCTGAAGCATGTCGACATTGCGTTTCCGGTCGGCCTGTTGACCTGCGTGACTGGCGTCTCCGGCTCCGGCAAATCGACGCTGGTGAACGACACCCTGTATTGCCAGGCCGCGCGCCTGATCAACCGCGCCGGCGCCCTGCCCGCGCCTTGCGATGCGATCGACGGGCTGGAGCATTTCGACAAGGTGGTCGACATCGATCAAAGCCCGATCGGCCGCACGCCGCGCTCGAACCCGGCCACCTATACCGGCCTGTTCACGCCGATCCGCGAGCTGTTCGCGGGCACCCCGGAATCCCGCTCGCGCGGCTATACCGCCGGCCGTTTCAGTTTCAACGTGAAGGGCGGCCGCTGCGAAGCCTGCAAGGGCGACGGCGTAATCAAGGTCGAAATGCACTTCCTGCCCGATATTTTCGTGAACTGCGAAATCTGCCACGGCAAGCGTTATAACCGCGAGACGCTCGAAATCCGCTTCAAAGGCAAGACGATCCATGAAGTGCTGGACATGACCGTCGAGGACGCGGCGCAATTTTTCAGCGCGATTCCATCCGTCTCGCGCAAACTGCAAACCCTGACCGAGGTCGGCCTAAGCTATATCACGCTGGGCCAGAACGCGACCACCCTGTCCGGCGGCGAGGCGCAGCGGGTCAAGCTGGCCAAGGAATTGTCCAAGCGCGACACCGGCAAGACGCTTTATATTCTCGACGAGCCGACCACCGGCCTGCATTTTCACGACATCCAGCAACTGCTGACCGTGCTGCACACGCTGCGCGATCACGGCAACACCGTGATCGTGATCGAACACAATCTGGACGTGATCAAGACCGCGGACTGGATCGTCGACATGGGCCCCGAAGGCGGCGACGGCGGCGGCACGCTGGTCGCCGAAGGCACACCCAAAGACATTGCCGGCAATCCGGCCTCTTTCACGGGGCATTATCTGCGGCGGTTTTTCGAGTGACCGGAGCAGGGGCGGCCATAGCCGTTACTTCTCTAAACAAACCCTAGTTTTCGGACATTCACGCGCAGACAAGCGTCCCGTTAACGCGATGACGCACACGCCGCGATTTAATATAATAAACCCAGCATTTCTGTCATTTATCTCGGACCTATGTATTCTGAAATTTTATTCCGTTTATTTGCCTTCCCGACAAATTCGAATACTGGCGCCAACACAGCCTGCACCTGGCGCCGGAGCCACCGGCACGGATTGGTTAGCCGCTTTTCACATCCTGCCAAAGCGATTCTGATCATTTTAGGGCTGCTGTCGCCGGCGCTGGCGTTCGCAGCCGAACAAGCCGCTACGGCAAGCACCGAACAGCCTTTGAACCTGACCCATCATTGGGCAGGCTATATGATCGTGCTGCTATTCACGATCGCTTATATTCTGGCGATGCTCGAAGAAGTCACCGAGCTGCGCAAATCGAAACCGATGGTGTTTGCGGCCAGCCTGATCTGGGTCATCATTGCGATCGTTTACGCCGGCGGCAGCATGACCGAAAAAGCGGCCACGGCGTTTCGCACAACGCTGGAAGCCTATGCCGAGCTGTTTTTGTTCATCCTGGTATCGATGACTTACCTGAATGCGATGGAAGACCGCGGCGTATTCGAACGCCTCCGGGTCTGGCTATTGAACAAAAACTTCAATTATCGGCAATTGTTCTGGATTACCGGCTTTCTGGCATTCTGGATTTCCTCCGCCTGCAACAACCTGACCACGGCCCTGTTGATGGGGTCGGTGATCCTGGCGATGGGTAAGGACAATCAACGCTTCATCACCCTGTCCTGCGTGAATGTCGTGGTCGCCGCCAATGCCGGCGGCTCATTCAGTCCTTTCGGCGACATCACGACGCTGCTGGTCTGGCAAAAGGGCGTCGTGCCGTTCGGGGATTTCTTTTCACTGCTGGTTCCGGCGCTGATCAATTTCATCGTGCCGGCTGCGATCCTGTACTTTTGGATACCCAAGGCCTGCCCGGTGCCGATCGAGGAATCGCAACCGATGCAGCGCGGCGGCATCGTAATCATCTTCCTGTTCATCCTGACCATCATCACCTCGGCCTGTTTCGAAAACTTTCTGCATCTGCCGCCGACCGCCGGCATGATGATGGGCTTGACCTACCTGAAGTTCTTTAGCTATTACCTGCAAAAAGTCCCACCCAGACTAAGCCCTGTCGAAAAAGACGCCGAAGAATACGAAACCGAGAAGCAAATCGAACAAGATCTGGCGGTCAAAAATCTGACCGTGGTCAAGGAAGGCTATATCGACTATTTCGGCCCGATGAAAATCATGAACCGTATGGAAGAATGGGAACACAAGAGAGAACGGCATTTTGACATGCCCTTTGATGTCTTTTCGAAGGTTGCCAATCTGGAATGGGATACCCTGCTGTTTTTTTACGGCGTCATGCTCGCGGTCGGCGGCCTGAGTTTTGTCGGCTATCTGGAGCTGACCTCGCAACATCTGTACACCGGCATGAACCCCACCATCGCGAATATCCTGGTCGGCTTCGCTTCCGCCTTCGTCGATAACGGCACGATCATGCTCGCGGTGTTGACGATGGCGCCGGATATTTCGCAGGGGCAGTGGCTGCTGGTGACCTTGACAGCCGGCGTCGGCGGCAGCATGCTGGCAGTCGGATCGGCCGCCGGGGTGGGCTTGATGGGGCAGACCAAGGGTCTGTATACCTTCACCAGCCATTTAAAATGCACTCCGGCCATCATGCTCGGCTTTTTTGCGAGCATTGCGGCACACTTCCTGATCAATGGCCGTTTTTTTGTAGAGTAAGCTCTGCTCTGTCGGGTTCGGCTAGGGCCGCGGTAACTGCTCCTGCGTTACCCTACCTTCTGCATCCATGCAGTCGTCGGTAACTGCTCCTGCGTTACCCTACCTCCTGCATCCATGCAGTCGAACCCGACACGAATCATTCCTCTTTCTTGCGATCGGTCACTTCACCGTCGATCGCCGAACCCGATTCCGTTTCGTCCTTATCGCTTTCGCCGTCCTTGACCGCCGAGCGGAAATTTTTGATGGCGGCGCCGATGTCAGAACCGGCGTTTCTGAGGCGCTTGGTACCGAACAGAACGACCGCGATGCCCAGCACGATCAATAATTTAGTAACACTGATTCCCATCTTGAACACCTTCGTTAAATTGACAAGTCATCCACGATCCCCGGGCGAGCCGCCTGTTCGCGGCACGTCCCCGTGAATCGTTTCCGTTTTATTTTACCGCATCGACCATTAATCGCGTTTTCTATTCGTCCTGCCGCTGTTGCTTGATCCAGGCCTGCCAGACCGACAGCAGCACCGCCAGAATCACTGGCCCCAAAAACAAGCCGATCGGACCGAACGCGGACAAGCCGCCGAGCACGCCGAACATCACGATCAGGAAAGGTACGCGGCTGGCGCCGCTGATCACCAACGGACGGATCACATTATCGACCGTGCTAACGACCAGAAAGCCCCACGCCAAAAGGCCCAGCCCCTGCCAGAGTTGGTCGGCGGCGATCAATCCAACCCCCAACGGCACCCAGACCAGCGTCGCGCCCATCGGCACCAGCGCCAAGAGCGCGGTCACCGCACCGAACATCACCGGCGCCCTGACGCCGGAAAAAGCATAACCGAGGCCTGCCAGGATGCCCTGCCCCAATGCCGCCAGCACCAAACCATAGACGACCGCACGGGTCGTATAACCGGCCGCCTGCAGATACACATGCTGGTATTTGCCGAGAAAGCGGACCAGGCCCTGGTGCAGTTGCTGGACCGCCTGATCGCCGTCGCGGAAACAAAAAAACAGCATCACCAGCATCAGGCAGAGCTTCAGCACATATTGACCGATGCCGCCGATAAACTGGGCCGCTTCGCCGAGCCATTGCTGTGCCCATGCGGAGATCTGCGCGGCCATACCGGCCCGATCGCCGATCCACTGATCCAGTTGTTCCTGCAGATAGGGGCCGAGCCAGGGTATTTTGACCAGAAATGCGGGCAACCGGTAAGCGGGGTCCTGAAGATTGTTCACGACCGCCTGGTACGCCAGCTTGATTTCGCCCTGCAGCAGATCGGCAAGCCCGTACAGCGCGAGCAGAATGACCGCCGAAATGATACTCGACATGACCGCGGCGCTCAGCGTGTTGCGATGATCGAGCCTCCGCCGAAGCCAACGGTAGGGCGGCCACATCACATAGGTAACGATCAGGGCCCAGGCGATCGTCTGCAAAAACTCGCGCAGCACCAGGTAACCCAGCCACACGAGACCGGTCAGCAAAATGCCCGGTATCAGGAAGCGGGTCGGCTTGTCGGGCAGCAAAGCATTCATCGCTGAATTGCCGGCTTCATTCCGGCGGATGCTCGAGGCTGTCCGGCGTATTCGGAAAAATATGGATGTGTAGGATACGCGACTCCTGCATTTCGTCGATTACCACATCGAACTGGCGGAATTCGACTTGCTGGCCTTCGACCGGAATATCGCCGAGTTTGGCCAGAATCAGTCCGCCGACCGACACCTCGTTGTCGAGTTCGAGTTCCTCGTTTTCGATATCGATGCCCAAAATCCGTTCGAGCGAAAAAATCGCCAGGCTGCCTTTCGCGATAATCGAGCCGTCGTCGAGCCTTGTCCATTCGGCGGCGCCCGGGCGGAATTCGTCGTGAATCTCGCCGACCATCGCGCTCAGTAGATTGTCCAGCGTGATGAAACCCTGCGGCATGCGGTTTTTCTGGCCGACGATAGCGAAATGCGCGGCGCCGGCGCGGAAATCACGGAACAATTCTAGCGCCGGCGCATGCGCGGAAACATAGTGCACGGGACGGAGATATTGGTGCAGGTCGTCGATCGTCTTGCCCTCTTGCTGCGCGAAAAATAAATCCTTCAAATGAATCACGCCGAGCACATCGACGCCGTTCACATCGAAATAAGGATAGCGGCTGAAACGCTTGTCACAGACCGCCCGCAGATTGTCGTCCAGACTCATCTTCGCATGCAGAGCGACCAGTTCGTGCAGGGGGCGCATCAAATCGGAAACCTGCAATTCGCTGAAATCGAGCGTGCTCGCCAGAACATTCCATTCGTCCTGGGTAAACATGCCGCTTTGGCGGTTGCCGCGTAAGATCAGCTTCAGTTCCTCGGCGGTATAATACGGATCGTGGCCGTGCATCTGTTTGATGCCGAACAGCCGCAAGGTCAGATTCGCGCTGGCATTCAACATCCAAATCGCCGGATACATCAGCAGGTAAAAGCCGTAGAGCGGCGCGGCGCTGATCAGCCCGGTCTTTTCGGGACTCCTGATCGCGAGCGACTTCGGCGCCAGTTCGCCGACGACGATATGCAAAAACGAAATGACCGAAAACGCGATCAGGAAAGCAATGCTGTGCAGCAACTCCGGCGAATGGATACCCAGACGGCTCAGCGCCGGCGCGATCAGTTCGGCGAAGGCGGGCTCGCCGATCCAGCCGAGGCCGAGCGACGCGAGCGTAATGCCGAGCTGGCAGGCGGACAAATAGGTATCCAGCCGCGTATGGACCTTCGCGAGCATGCGCCCCTGCCAACCTTGCGTCTTCTCAATCGCGCGAATGCGCGTCGGACGCAGCCTGACCAGACCGAACTCCGCCGCCACGAAAAAACCGTTCAGGGCGACGAGCAAAATGGCGATTGCAATCAACAACAGATTATTCATAGTCGGATAAAAACTCATACCGAGTTTTTCAGGATGCCGCCTTCGATCAATCGATGCGCAAGCGGCTTGGGGTTGGGATCAAGGCGAGCGGCGTCCCGCCATGATAGTAAAATGGATGATCTATTGACACGCGCGGCAAATCCCGAGCGTTCAATATTTTAAAAAACCTTAATAGTGTTCGGATTATAATAAACCCTACGGCCAAATGCGAGGCCTCAGTCGAAAAGCATCCCGATTCGGTATGGATTAAAATATGCCGGTCTTGCTTGCGTCCGACAGAAACTCGCATCCAACCCCTTTCGCATGACTATCCGCCCATGATTAAACCAGCACGCGGCGATTTTGCTCCGACAAGTTTTACAGCAAAATCCACGCCCGACCGACATTGCTCAACATTGAATTCCGGCATGACTACGCCCGTCTTGTCCCGCATCGCCGCGGCGCTTGCGTTCGTCGCGCTTGCCGGCTGCACGAAAGCACCGTCCGTGCAACAACTGAAAGGCTTCGCGCAAGGCACCAGTTACCATATCAGTTACTGGTCCGCCGCTCCGATCGATGCGCCAGCGGTCAAAAAAGCGGTCGACAACGAATTCGCCGTGATCGACAAGCTGCTTTCGAATTACCGGCCCGATTCGGTGATCGAATCGTTCAATAGCAACGCCGCGATAGACAGCCAGGAAGTCGGCCCCGAAATCGTGCAGCTGGTCAGGATCGCGGAAACCGTGTATCAGGCTTCAGAAGGCTGTTATGATCTGACGATCAAGCCCTTATTCACGCTCTGGGGCTTTGACGGCGAAACGCCTTCGCTTCCGAACGACAAAGCGATTGCCGATACGTTGAAGCAGATCGGCATGCCGCAACTGACCGTCGTTGACGATACCCATCTGAGCAAAAAACACGCCGCGTTAAAAGTCGATCTGTCATCGATCGCACAAGGCTATAGCGTCGAAAGCCTCAGCCGCGTACTCGAGAAACGCGGCATCACCGATTATATGGTCGAGATCGGCGGCGAGCTGAAAACCCGCGGCCAGAAGCCGGACCAGACCGCCTGGCGCATCGCGATCGAAAAGCCGCTGCCCGGCGAACACAAGCTGCATAAAATCCTGGCGATGCCGAAGGACGCGCCGCTCGCGATCATGACCTCGGGCACCTACCGGCATTTTTTCGAGGCGAACGGCCAGCGCTACGGCCATATCCTGGATGCGCGCAGCGGCCGTCCGGTCACGCATGATCTGGTCGGGGTGACCGTCGCGCATGCCGATCCGACCATCGCCGACGCCTGGTCCACCGCGCTCTTGTGCCTCGGCCAGGAACAGGGACTTAAATTGGCGAATGCCGAACATCTTGCCGCGCTGTTCATCCGGCTGCAAAACGATCAATTGCTCGAAACCCGCAGCGAAGCGTTCGAGCGTTTAAACATTCTCACCCATCCATAATTGCCTGGATCTAGGATTACTGCTTCATGTCTTCTGTTAATAGCGTACAACACATCATCGCGTCGGTCGGAAACCGCATCCTCGGCAATCCGTTCAAAGCCTTCCTGATCATCTGCCTGCTGGTGGGAGGGACCATACAATACACGGCCAACCATTTGAGCATCAATACCGATACGGCCGAACTGATCGCGCCCGACGCACCGTTTCAACAAAACCGGCGCAAGTTCGAACAGGCCTTTTCGAAGGATTTGCATACGCTGTTGCTGGTGGTCGAGTCGGACACGCCCGAACTGACCAAATCGGCGACCAAACGCCTGGGCCGTTTGCTCGCCGCGGACAAAACCAATTTCGATTCGGTCTATGTGCCGAACGACAATGAGTATTTCCACCGCAACGGCCTGCTCTATCTCGAACAGGACGATCTGCAAACCTTGTCGAACAGCCTGTCGCAGGCGCAGCCTTTCATCGGCCGGATTTCGAAGGAACCGAATCTGACCGGCTTTTTTTCGATCCTCGAAGATGCGCTGACCTCCGCGAACAAGGATCAAAGCGTGCCGATCGACTTGACGTCGCTGGTCGATAAAATCAATGTCGCCCTGCATAAGCGGATCAACGGCCAGAACAGCCTGCTGTCCTGGGAAAACCTGATCGCCGAACAAAAAATCACCCAGGCGAGCGCAAACAAAGGCTTCATCAATGTGCTGCCGAAGTTCGATTACAGCTCGATACGGCCGGCCGAAAACGCGATCGAAGCGATCCGGAAAGCCGCCGTCACGATTCAGGAACCGAATCTGCCCGCGGTCAAAGTCTGGGTCACCGGCGAAGTCGGCCTGGAAGATGACGAACTCTTAGGCATGAGCACCGGCACCTTCAATGCGAGTATTTTCTCGGTGGTGCTGGTTTTCGTGATCCTGCTGAAAGCCTACCATTCGCTCGCGTTGACCTTGACGACCCTGTTCACGCTCGCCTTGGGCATGGTGTTTTGCGCCGGCTTTGCCGCATTTTCGGTCAAGGAACTGAATCTGATTTCGGTCGCGTTCGCGGTTTCGAATATCGGTCTCGGCGTCGAATATGCGATCCATTTCTGCTTGCGCTACCGCGACAACCTGCTCCATCATGTCGACAGAGTCCGCGCGATTCGCAGCACCCTAATAAGCACCAGCCCATCCCTATTGTTATGCGCCGGCACCACCGCGATCGGGCTGTATGCGTTCATTCCGACCGATTATAAGGGGGTCTCCGAGCTGGGCCTTTTGGCCGGCACCAGCTTGTTCATCTGTTTGCTGGTCACGCTGACCGTCTTGCCGCTGCTGCTCAAATTCGTGCCGGTTTCGGTGCCGAAAGACGCCGATACGTCGCACCCATTTTTGGCGACCCTGGCGGAAAAATTTGCCCATCTGACCTTGCATTTCGCAAAGCCGATCGCGATCGGCACCGTGGTGTTGAGCGTGCTGTCGATCATTCTGGTTTTCAATGTGAAGACCGACTTCAATCCGCTGAACCTCCGCGATCCGAAAACCGAGTCGGTGATCGCGTTCAAGAGCCTGATGAAGGACAAGGACACCTCGCCGATGACCCTGACGGTCCTCGCGCAAGATGCGGACAAGGCCAAAGCCTTGCAGCAGCAACTCGCCAAGATCGATACGGTCGACAAGACGATCAGCCTGTTCGATTTCGTGCCGGACAATCAGGAGGACAAACTGGCGATCATCGATGAGATCGCGCTGATGCTCGGTGCGCAGCCGCAACGCTTCCCCGAATTGCAGCCGGACCTGGCGCCGGAACCCGGCATCGTCAAGCTGATCAAGGCGATCGACACGGTCCTGCCGACCAAAAAGAACGCGAAGGAAATCGGGTCGCTGACCCAACTGCGCAAGGAATTGAACGATATGCTGCTTGAACTGGATGCGCGCCAGGAAACCAGCCGCCGCCAGTTCATCGAACAGGTGCAGATTACCCTGCTCGGCACGCTGCCGAAGGTGATGAACGAACTCTACGGCAGTTTGAACGCGAGTGAAGTCACGCTCGACGATGTGCCGCAGGACATCAAGGACAGATGGCTCAGCAAGACCGGCCTATACCGGATTCAGATCGTGCCGAAGTATGATCTGAACGATCTCGACAAAATGGCCAAATTCATCACCGACGTACAGGCGATCGCGCCGGAAACGACCGATTTGCCGGTCATGTATTGGGAGTCGATGAAGGAAGTGATCAGCGCCTTTCAACAGGCGATCATCATCGCGCTGATCACGATCGCGCTGCTGCTGTTGGCGATCCGGCGTAACCTGACCGACACCCTGCTGGTGATGACCCCGCTGATTCTGGCCGGCCTCTTTACGATGGCCAGCACGGTGCTGACCGGCACGCCGATCAATTTCGCGAACATCATCGCGTTGCCTCTGCTGCTCGGCCTCGGCGTCGACAACGGCATCCACATGGTCGAAAAACTGCACCACTCGCTGTCGGAGGAACAGAACATCTATCAGTCGAGCACCGCGCGGGCGATGTTCTACGGCGCCTTGACTACCGCATCGAGTTTCGCGGGTCTGGCGTTTTCGCCGCATGAAGGTATCGCCAGCATGGGATTGGTGATTACGATCGGCATCTTCTGGATCATGACCTGCACATTCGTGGTGCTGCCGGCGCTGAGTAAATTGGTGTTCAAACACAGAGTCAATCACCCGGCCGCCAAGCAGTCAAAAACGGCCTAGGGCAACACAGCGGACTGTCATCTGTCGGCAAAAGAAGGCATGATCGAATACACAGACTACATCAAAATCCTCATCGCCCTGGTCGCCGTAGTCGATCCCTTGGGCGTGATGCCGATCGTCGCCTCGCTGACAGCCGGCAACCGTGCGGAGATGAGGTCGATTGCCGGAACGGTCGCTTTTTCGGTCGCCGTCATCTTGCTGATTGCGTTATTTGCCGGAGAAAACCTGCTGCAGTTTTTCGGCATCAGCATCAACTCTTTCAAAGTCAGCGGCGGCATTTTGTTGATGTTGATGGCGATTTCGATGCTGCAAGCGAAGACCAGCGAACTGGTACATAACCGGCAGGAGGCCGAAGCCAACGCAAACCGCCAGTCGAGCGCGGTCGTGCCGATCTCGATGCCGCTGTTGGCCGGCCCCGGCGCGATCAGTATGGTGATCCTCTATGCGCAAACGGACGGCTCGCTCTGGCATTATCTTTTGATCAGTTTGGACATCGTGACGGTCGCCCTGATCTTATGGATCGTCATTCGCTTCATTCCCTGGCTGACCCAACATCTGAGCCAGACCGGCATCAATATTTTCACGCGCCTGATGGGTTTGGTGCTGTCCGCACTGGCCGTCGAATTCATCGCCGGCGGCTTGAAAGGTTTGTTTCCGATCTTATCCGCCAACCCATAGCCCACACGCTGCCGACATGACTGAATCGCTCAGTTACGCCTCCGAAAAATCGGGCATGGAGCCGGGCTCCCTCGTGCATGTCGGCGATGTGCATGATCACGTCCCAAGCATCACGGTAATCAATTACAACGCCTCGCTGCTCGAAAAGCGTACGCTCGCCTCGGTCGACGATATTCCGGCCTACGATACCCCCGAGACGGTCACCTGGGTCATCGTGAACGGTTTGCAGAATGTCTCGGTGATCGAGGCGATCGGGCGGCATTTCGATATTCACGCGCTGGTGCTCGAAGACATTCTGAATACGCATCAACGCCCCAAATTCGAGGAATTCGAGAATTATTTGTACATCGTATTCAAGGCGATCGCCTTGCAGAACGGCGATGCGTCGGTCGAATACGAGCAAATCAGCCTGCTGCTGCTGAACAACATCGTGTTCACCTTCAAGGAAAAACCCGACGACATTCTGGACCCGATCATCAACCGACTAGACGTCCCCCAGAGCCATATCCGCACCCAGGGCGGCGATTACCTGGCCTACGTGATCATGGATACGGTGATAGACGAATATTTCGCCTTGCAGGATACCTTTGATGATCTGATCGAAACGGTCGAAGACGAATTGTTGACCAACCCGACCCACCGCACGATGACGGCGATACAGAAAATCAAACGCGAACTGATTTATTTGCGCCGCTCGATCTCGCCGCTTCGGGAAATGCTGGCCGCGATCCACCGCAGCGAATCGCCGCTGTTGAACGAGCGCACCCAACATTATTTCACCGATGTCTATGATCACACGATACGCATCATCGAAGCGCTGGAATCCTACCGCGACCTGATTTCCGGCATGCTGGACATCTACCTGTCCAGCATCAGCAACAAAATGAACGAGACGATGAAGGTGTTGACCGTATTCTCGACCCTGTTCATCCCGCTGACCTTCATCGCCGGCGTGTACGGCATGAACTTCGACTACATGCCGGAATTGAAATGGAAATGGGGTTATCCCTTGCTATGGGTGATCTTTATCGTGATATCGGGTTTCCTGCTGATGTTTTTCAGGAAACGCAAGTGGCTTTAACCTCGTTCCCGCGCGCCGCGTGGGAATGCCGTTCGCACCGCGCCTGCGGTGCGAATTGTTGAGGATGACTGGAAATCCAAAACCGATGCTTTTGTCGCAAGGCTTGATGAGGCCTTTTACCCCGCCCATCCACGTGCTGGTTTAACAATGGTATAAAAGTTGCGCGCCCATGAAATTAGTCAACCTATTTTTCGAATCAATGCATATGCAACCCGGGGATCAACAACGATATGTGATATCTGAGTTTTCAAAACGGGTAGAGGATAGCGGCTTGAAACTTTGGAAGCCAGGTGATCCAATACAAAATCGAGGAAAAAGATTTTTAGTCAGTGTTGCAGAATTTAGTCGAGAGGATCTTGAATTGCTGGATGCACTTTCTGAATTGTCTGATAGAAGTCAGCTTGACATATTTATGCTGAGTAAATGTAAATCTCAATCTGATATTGAACTTTATGTTCCTGATGTGGGGCCGGTTGATCAGTCTCCAGTTGTTGGGATTTGGGAGGACGGGGTTCTCGTAGCAAAGGCATCTGGCTGGCAAGCTAAGCAAATTTTAACAAAAGAGATCAACGCGATAAGGCTTGCTAACTTATAGGATGCTGCCCATTAGATCGATTGGTTTCGGCTAGCGCTTCTACCCATCCGTTTAGCTGCCTCCTAAACTATAGGCTTGTAAAACACGCCGGCATTCAGACTCGATCCTTTCTTGATTCCAACCCAATTCCGGCGCAACAATCCCCGCAATCCGCCGCAGCTCTTCCGTCCTCAGTTTCGCCAGAATCAGCAAAGGCAGCCGGCGCCGCAGCAAATCTTCGAGATGCACGACCATTTCGCTGCGCGTGCAAAACAGCAGATCGGCCATGATAAAGGGCGCCTCCTGCATGATTCGACTCACCGATTCGGGATGCTCTTCGCATAATGCAAAGACCTCCGTGACGCGGCTGCCATGGCGAAAAAGCAACCAATGCACGCTTTCCTTGTCGATCCCCAACTCCAGGGCGCGCCTTGTCATCGATTCAGACCAGGCCGGAAAATCGGCCCCCGGCGACCACGGCAGCGGCTTGCCGAAAGTTCCGCATGACTGTCGAATTCCCAGATTCTCACAGAGTTTATCGACGATATGCGCCGCATCGCTTCTGGCCGAGGTCAGCTTGCCGCCAATCGAGGTCAACAACCCATTGTCCGAGGCATGCAATTCCCAGTCGCGGCTGACCGCGGAAGGGGAAGACCGGTCGCTTTGCTTCAACACGCGCAGCCCCGCGAAACTGCCGATGACGTCTTCCCGGATCCAGTTCTTGTTTCTTACGACTCCGTTCACCTCATTCAGCAAATAATCGATGTCCTTATCTTCAACCTTCACCTTATCGAGATCGCCGCCGTAATCGGTGTCGGTCGTGCCGACCAGCGTCCGTCCATACCAGGGAATCATGAAAAACACCCGGCCGTCGGCCTTCGCGGTCAGCAATAAGGCCTCTTTGTCCAATAGGTTCGGCAGAATCAGATGCACGCCCTTGCTCAAGCGGTAATTGCGCTTGCCGTGCCGCAACAGGCCGGCCCACTGCCCGGCCGTATTCACGAACTGTTTCGCCTGCACCGTGACGCTTTCACCGGTGAGCTGATCTGTCACTACCGCCGCGGAAAGCTTGCCGTTCCGCTCGATAAAATCGCTGACCTTGCAATAGTTCAGGCAGACCGCGCCGGCGCTTTCGGCACCCGCGACCAGTTCGAGCACCAGGCGCGCATCATCGGTTTGCGCATCGAGATAGGTAAAGCCGGCTTTCAAACCTGCGGCACGCAAGAACGGAAAGCGCGCGGAAAATTCCTGTCCATCGTAACGCTTAAAACCTTGTTCATCGTTGATCGATCCGGCCAGCCCGTCATACAGCGTCAGGCCGACAGCCAGCCGGAAACAGCCGAGCCGGCTGTCCCGGTAAACCGGCACGCCGAAGCGCAAGGGGCGCACCCGATGCGGCGCCGCAGCCATCAGCATCTGCCGTTCGGCCAGCGTTTTGCGCACCAGCTTGAAATCGAAATTTTCAAGATAACGAAGCCCCCCGTGCACCAGCTTGCTCGATGCGCTCGATGTCGCATTCGCCCAATCGCCGCGGTCGACCAGCGCGACCTTGAGGCCGCGCAAGGCCGCATCATAGGCGGTCCAGGCGCCGTAAATGCCGCCGCCGCAAATCAGCACATCGAAAGTCCTATCTTGCAAACGGGAAAAATCGCGCCGCATCATTTGGCTCATGTCCTCTCCATAAATTGCGTGGTTTTTTCTGATCATAATACAGATGCCGAATCAGGCGCGTGCGCAAACCCAGACATCGACCCGCTCGACACCCTGATTTTTGAGCAGCACCGCCATCTCATGAGCGGTAGAACCGGTCGTCATTACATCGTCAAGAATCGCCACATGACGGCATGAAACAGGCCTGACCAGCTCGAACGCATTTTTGATGTTTCGCCGCCGCTGCTTGGAGGTCAGCCCGGCTTGATGCGGCGTATCGCGCCGCCGCCGGCAACTGGTCAGATCGAGCGGAATCCCGGTTTCTGCGGCGACGAGTCTGCCGATTTCAATCGCCTGATTGAAGCCGCGTTCGCGGTAGCGCGCCTTGTGTAAAGGCACCGGCATCAGGCAATCGGGCCTCTGCGCATTCTGACCGATATGCTCGGCCAGCAATTGGGCGAGCAAACGCGCATTGGCATGGCGGGCGCTGAATTTCAAGCCGGTGATCAGATAACGCATGTCTTCCTGATATAGAAAAGGCGCATGGACTTTATCGAAGGCAGGCGGGCGGCCGATGCAGCGTCCGCAAGGCCGATTGGCCTCGGCAGCGACGGCGTCCATCCGATTTGCGCAGCACGGGCAACAGCACGCATTGGCCGGCAATTGCAGCCTGCAGTGCGAACACAGATCGCGCCCCGCCTGTCCCGGATTACCGCACAGGATACAGGTTGGCGGAAACAGCAGTTGCTGTATAATATCAAGCCAGTTGTTCACCATTTTTGCCCGAATGGGTTGATCAGTTTTCAATTTACCACCCCGGAGATCTCTCGCATGACCGCCCAACCTGCCGCCAGCGCCCTCGAAGTCGCCGCGCCGATCCGCCATGACTGGCAACTCGACGAAGTGCGCGCGCTGTTCGCCCTGCCTTTCAACGACCTGATCTTTAAGGCGCAATGCGCGCATCGGGCCTACTTCGACCCGAACGAAGTGCAGGTCAGCAGCCTCCTCAGCATCAAGACCGGCTCCTGCTCGGAAGATTGCGGCTATTGCCCGCAGAGCGCCCGATACGACACCGGCCTGAAACCGGAGGCATTGATGCCGGTCGAAGACGTGCTGAAAGCCGCCGAGCAGGCCAAGTCACAAGGCGCCAGCCGTTTCTGCATGGGCGCGGCCTGGCGCAAACCGAAGGACAAGGATATTGAGAGAGTAGTCGAAATGGTGCAGGGCGTCAAAGCGCTGGGCATGGAAACCTGCGTGACGCTCGGCATGCTGACCGACGAGCAGACCGCGCGCCTGAAGGAAGGCGGCCTCGACTATTACAATCACAACCTGGACACCTCCGAAGAGTATTATTCCGAAGTGATCACGACCCGCACCTATCAGGACCGCCTCGATACGCTCGCGCGCGTTCGTGACGCCGGCATCAACGTCTGCTGCGGCGGCATCGTCGGCATGGGCGAGGGCGACGACGACCGCGCCAAGCTGTTGCTCGAACTGGCCAACCTGCCCGCGCATCCGGAAAGCGTGCCGATCAACATGCTGGTGCAGGTCGAAGGTACGCCGTTGATGGGCACCGAAGCGCTGGACCCGTTCGTGTTCATCCGGACCATCGCGGTCGCCCGGATCATGATGCCGAAGTCGCGGGTGCGCCTGTCCGCCGGCCGCACCAGCATGAGCGACGAGATGCAGGCTTTGTGCTTCCTGGCCGGCGCCAATTCGATCTTCTACGGCGAAAAGCTGCTGACCACCGACAACCCGATGACGAACCACGACAAAACACTGTTCGACCGGCTCGGCGTGCATATGGGCGGGTGCAATAATATCGTTGCATCGTTCCCACACTCCAGGGTCACTGCCATTTAAGTTAAGGATGACCGGTCCCTTCTCCCTCCGGGAGAAGGCTAGGATGAGGGGATCAAAATAAAGTATTTTTCCTTATTTTATTCCCCTCACCCCGACCCTCTCCCGAAGGGCGAGGGAGATAACTGCCTTAACTACGGCCGGACGGGATATTCATCCCGTCCGTAACGTTTGGAGCATGGACATGCCTGATGAATTGCACCCATGGGCGCTCCGAAACGTTTGGGACAGGGTTGAAAACCTCGTCCCGCTCAGAAGCCTCTCAAGCACGCCCCCGTTACCGAAAAACGCCAGCCTAGCCTGATTTTCCGATGAACACTTTTCAGACCGATGCCGAAAACACGCTCGAAGCCGTCGCCGCGCAGGGCCTGTACCGCAAACGGCGGATTATCGCCTCCCCGCAGGGCGTGCATCTGACGGCCGACGGCCGCGAGCTGATCAATTTTTGCAGCAACGATTATCTCGGCCTCGCGAATCATCCGGACGTGATCCGCGCGTTCAAGAACGCCGCAGGCCAATACGGCGTCGGCAGCGGCTCGGCGCATCTGGTCTGCGGCCATAGCGCCGCGCACCACGCGCTCGAAGAGGAACTGGCCGAGTTTTGCGGCCGCGAACGAGCGCTGTTGTTTTCGACCGGCTACATGGCGAACCTCGGCGCGATTTCCGCGCTGGTCGGCAGCGGCGATACGGTGATCGAAGACCGTCTGAACCATGCTTCGCTGATCGATGGCGGTCAGTTGTCCGGCGCGCGCTTCAAGCGCTATCGCCATGCCGATCTCGACCATCTGGCGAACACGCTCGCTGCCACAAGCGGCAAAAAACTGATCGTGACCGACGGCGTCTTCAGCATGGACGGCGATCTCGCACCGCTGCCGGCGATCGCAAGGCTCGCAGAGGAACAGGATGCCTGGCTGATGGTTGATGACGCGCACGGCCTCGGCGTGCTCGGCGACCAAGGCGGCGGCGTGCTCGAACATTACAGTTTGAAGCAATGCGACGTGCCGGTCTTGGTCGGCACGCTCGGCAAGGCCTTCGGCACCTTCGGCGCCTTCGTGGCCGGCCCCGATGCCCTGATCGAACTGTTGATCCAGAAGGCGCGCACCTATATTTACACGACCGCGCTGCCGCCCGCGGTGGCGGAGGCCACGCGCGCTAGTTTGAGAATTGTCCGCACCGAAAACTGGCGGCGGGACAAATTGAAGCGATTGACCGAACGTTTCCGACAAGGCGCCGAGCAAATAGGCCTCGAACTGATGCCGTCGCCCTCGCCCATCCAGCCGATTCTTCTCGGCGACAGCCGGAAAGCCATGGCGTTCAGCGAAGCCTTGCTGGATGCCGGCATTCTGGTCGGCGCGATCCGGCCGCCGACCGTGCCGCAAGGCAGCGCGCGGCTCAGGGTGACTTTCTCGGCCGCGCATGAAGATGCGCAGGTCGATCGATTGCTGAATGAACTGGACAGACTCAAAGGCTTGGCATGATGCGGCCATTGAGTCGTTACCGACACTGAAATGCTTTGATGACACACATCCATACAGAAACCTACGGCCACGGCAAACCGATCGTGATGCTGCACGGCTGGGGCATGCACACGGGCATCTGGCGGCCTTTCGCCGAAACGCTGGCCAAAGACTACCGCATCACCTGCATCGATCTGCCGGGACACGGGCGCAGCGGCAGGATGCCTGCTTTCGATCTGGAGCATCTCGCACCCATGCTGCTTGCCGCGGTCGGCGACGAACCGGCCTGCTGGCTGGGCTGGTCGCTCGGCGCGACCATCGCGCTCGACATCGCGTCCCGTTTTCCGGATCATGCCGACCGCCTGATCCTGCTGGCCGGCAATCCGCGGTTTATCCGCACCCATGATGCCGCCGACAGCCCCGAGCATTGGCCGGGCGTCTCGTCTCGCGTCTTGGACGCCTTTTCCAGCCAATTGACCGAAGATGCCCAGCAGACGCTGCTGCGCTTCCTGGCGCTGCAAGTCCATAGTCTCCCGGATACGAAAGCCCTGTTGAAGACATTGAAAGCGGCCATTTTCGAGTGCGATCCGCCCGACAATGCCGCCCTGCAACAGGGGCTGAAAATCCTGAAAGAAGCCGACTTGCGCCCGGCATTGGCGGCGTTCAATCGGCCCGTCTCGGCGATTCTGGGCGGCCGGGACACGCTGGTTCCGCATGCGCTCGGCGCGCATTTGCAGCGCCTGCAACCGGACCTGCAATTACATCTCATCGATAAAGCCGGGCATGTGCCCTTTTTGAGCCATCAGGATCAACTGAGCGAGATCATTTCAGGCTTCATGGAGTCAAAATGAACATGGCGCTGCTCGATAAACCCCGGATCAGGCAATCCTTCGCCGCCGCCTCGGCGACTTATGATCAAGCCGCCGCGCTGCAACGGCGCAGCGCGATCAATTTGATGCGAGAGGCCGAGCAAGAAGGCATTCGCGGCACCGTGCTCGATCTCGGCTGCGGCACCGGCAATCTGGCCGAGCTGTTGTTGGCCGCCCGTCATAAACCCGACACGGTGATTGCGCTGGATATTGCAGCGACGATGCTCGAAGCCGCGCGTTGCAAGCTGAACCGAAAAGACGGCTTAAAGCCTGCGCTGCATTATGTCTGCGCCGACGCGGAACGGCTGCCGTTCGCGGACGACAGCCTGGACGGGATCTATTCGAATCTGGCCCTGCAATGGTGCGACCGGCTGGAGCATGTGCTTGCCGATTTGAAAAGGATGCTAAAACCCGGCAGCCCGTTGCTCTTCTCGACCTTCGGCCCCAAGACCCTGCAGGAACTCAAAAGCGCCTGGGCGGAGATCGACGAGCTGCCGCATGTGAACGCCTTTCACGGCGAAGAGGAACTGATGCGGTTCTTGCAAGCGGCAGGCTTCAGCGCCTGCCGGATTCGGCAAACCCTGCATATGCCGCGCTATGCCTCGGTGGTCGAACTGATGCGCGAGCTGAAACAGATCGGCGCGCATAATGTGCATCTTGCCCGCCCGAAAAACCTGACCGGCAAAGCGAAGATGCAGGCGATGTATCGCGCTTACGAACGCCATCGCAGTGAAGGGACGATTCCGGCCACCTTCGAAATATTGATCGTTTCCGCAAGAGCCTGATCTTATGCAGCAAGGTTATTTGATCACCGGCACCGACACCAACGCCGGCAAAACCTGGGCGACGCTGGCGTTGATGCAGGCCTTCAAGAATCAAGGCAAAACGGTCGTCGGCATGAAACCGGTCGCCTCGGGCTGCCGGCTTGAAGGCGGCAAACTCAAAAACGAAGACGCTCTGCTGCTTCAGGCCCATGCCAGCCTCCCGCTCGATTACGAGCTGATCAATCCCTATGCCTATGAATTACCGGTCTCGCCGCATCTGGCCGGAAAGGAGAACCCGGTCGATCTGGCGGTACTGAAGGCGCGCTTCGGGCAATTGCAAGCACTGGCCGACATCGTGCTGGTCGAAGGGGCCGGCGGCTGGCATGCTCCGATCAATGCTCGGGAAGACATCAGCGACCTCGCGCTGGCTTTCGGCTTGCCGGTGATCCTGGCGGTCGGGGTCAAACTCGGCTGTATCAATCACGCCAAATTGACAGCGCAGGCGATCGCCTTGAAAGGGCTCCGATTTGCAGGCTGGATCGCGGTCTGTAACGACCCGGGCATGGTTTGCGCGGAAGACAATATCTCGACGCTCCAAAGCGCGCTGGATGCGCCGTTGCTCGGCGTCATCCCTTATCAGCCATCCGCCGACTTAAACGCCCTGCACCGCTTTATCAATTTGGATGCGCTTTAGACTCGCCAATATGGCAGATTCGTTTTTGCCAACCCTTAAAGGCCTTGCTCAACTCGAAAAACAGCAGTCGATTCCATGAAAAAACAAATCACTCACATTTCTTATCATCAGACAGGCAAGATGATGGCGGCGCTGTTCGCCGCATCGATCACCCTATTTTTCATCGTGCTGGTGCTTATTTTGTTCCTATCGCACCCGGAAAGATTTAGCGAAGGCAGTCAGTTATGGCTACGCCTCGCCATCGCCGTGTCGGTCATGCCGGTGGTCAGCGGTTTGTTCGGCTATGGCTTCACGCTGCTGACTTGCTTTTTATACAATCAAATCGCCAGATGGGTCGGCGGGATCGAATTCACCGTCGGCGAAAGCAAAGAGTCCTGACGCGATTCGCGCTCAATCCTGCATAGGCCCTACCCAGCAATAACCGTCTTTGTAACCCGGAAACCGGAACCGGTAGCCCAGCGCTTTCAAGCGGGCATTATCGCAGCGCTTGTTCAGCGACGCATCGGCTCCGACGGGTTTGATAACAGGCTGCGGACAGTGCTGGCGTTCGGCCAACCAAGAGACGACCTCCCACATCGGCGCCGGATCGTCGTCGCTGGCTAGATAACAGCGATCCATAGATGCTCCAGCCAGACGCCTCGTAAACAAAAACGCCAAAACGCCGACGCAATCGTCCTGATGAATCCGGTTCGTGTAGTAAGGCGGCGTTTGCTGGATTGCAGGCGTAGTCGCCGCCAATCTGACCAGATGTTCGCGGCCCGGCCCGTAAATGCCGGAAAAGCGCACGACGATATTGGCCGGATTCGCCGCCAGCACCTGTTTTTCCGCCTGCCGGATCAGCCGGCTGTTCACATCGTCCGGTTCGGCCTCGGATGCTTCATCGACCCATTCGCCGCGCGACTGCGCGTAAACGCTGGTCGAAGAAACAAATAGCATCGGCACGCCGGAAAATCGCTCCAGCACATTCTGCAAGCCGGTTTGATAGACCGCGCGGTAGCTTGGCTCGTTGCGGCCGTCGGCCGAAACGATGAAAAACACCTGGTCGAAATCGGTTTCCAGCTTTGCCAAGGTTGCAGCCTCGGCAATATCCGCCGCCCGATAATGGATTGCATCGTCAACCGCCGGCGGCTGCCGTTTCAGACCGGTCACACGATGGCCCTGCCCGGCCAGCTGACGGCCCAGCGCGGCGCCGATGCCGCCGCAGCCTATGATTAAAATTTTGGCCATCGTTATAACGCGTTGATCAGCCGCAATTCCTGCGGATAAGGCGACATGTAGTAGGACTCCTCGATGTAAGGGTCGGGGGCTTTGCGGAAATGATGCTTCAGCAAGGTCAGCGGCACGATCAGCGGGATTTCCCCGCGCCGGTAGCGCTCGATCACCTCGACCATCTCGGCCTTGTCGTCCGCGTTCAGTTCCTTTTTCAGATAACCCTGGATATGCTGCAAGACATTCACATGCTGGCTGCGGGTCGGCACATGCTTCAGCATTGTCATCAGCCGGGCGAAATAGCGTTCGGCGACTTCGGCCAAGTTCTCCTGGCTCAGGTCGGCCAGCATTTGTCCGAGTTCGCGGTAATCGCCGTGGCTCATGATGATCAGCTTGTGGCGTGCATGGAAACGGGTTAGGCTTGGCGCGCTGACGCCTTCGGCGAGCAGCCGTTTCCAGCGGTAATAGACATAAACGCGCTGAATGAAATTTTCGCGCAGTCCCGGATCGCCGAGCCGGCCCTCCTCCTCGACCGGCAGCAAGGGATTCAACCGCATCATCTCTTCGGCGAAAATGCCGACGCCTTCCGGCCGCGGCTGGGCCCCGGTATAAACCTTCACGCGCTCCATCCCGCAGCTCGGCGAGCCTTTTTTCAGGATATAGCCGCATAACTCGGCATACCGGTCTTTAAGCTGATCCGCATAATCTCGCAAGCGCTCGGTCACGTCGCGCTCAGGGTCCTTGACGCCGACGCAGCGGATCTTGCCGTCAACCTTGACCAGATGCAAAATCGGCCTCGGCACGCCGAGCCCGATCGCGACTTCCGGACAAAACGGATGAAACTCGAAATATTGGCCGAGCGTGCCGGTGATATACGAGTCGTGCTTATGACCGCCGTCGAAACGCACTTCCTGGCCGAGCAGACAACTGCTGATGCCAATCGGGATTTTGTTCATTGCGAGTACCGGTAAGTTGCAAACGGGAATTGTTCGGTTACATTGTGTTCAGGACATTATACGCTATGGAATTTCTTTGTCCGATTACGCTACCATAGCCGCTCGAAAAGGCGATTTTTGGCAGCGCAATGCTACACTTCACTTCCCCTCGCCGAGCGAATATAACGCCTGAACATTATGCCACTCAAATTATTATTCTCTGTAGGATTGATCATCATGACGCTAAGCACTCCGACCGAAGCGAAAGAAGCCGCAACCAGCCTGCCCCTGTGCCCGAACAGCCCGAACTGCGTGTCGAGCCAGGCGGACAGCGATCATTTTATCGCGCCGTTCAAGATCAAAGGCAAACCGGAGGATGCCTTTGCGGCACTCAAAAAGGCGCTGAGCGAACAAAGCCGCACGGTGATTACCGAAGCGAGCGGAACGACGCTGCATGCGGAGGCGACCAGCCTGATTTTCCGCTTTGTCGATGACGTTAACGCGATACTCGACGCCGAATCCGGCATGATCCAGGTCCGTTCCGCCTCGCGCGTCGGCTACAGCGACTTCGGCGTGAACCGCCGGCGGGTCGAGGCCTTGCGCACGGCACTGCAGCAGGCCGGCGCAATCGAATAGCCAAGCCGTTCGATGCACCGCTACCGGCTCTCGCTGTTCATCTTCCGGCGCGACCTTCGGCTTGAAGACAATAGCGGCCTGAACGCAGCGCTGCAGCTTTCCGAACGGGTGATCCCCGGTTTCATCCTCGATCCCCGGCAAATCGAGCCGCATCCCTACCGGAGCCTGCCGGGCCTCCGCTTCATGCGGCAGGCGCTCGCCGACTTGCAGAAGCAATGCCTTGCGGCAGGCGGCGAACTCGCCCTTTTCCATGGCGATCCCTGCGGGGTGATTCGGGAGCTTTTCGCTAAGCAGAAGATTGAAGCGGTATTCATCAACCGCGACTACACGCCGTTCAGCCGCCGCCGCGACGACGACGAGATCGCAGAGACTTGCCGTGAACTCGGCATCGTCCTGCATGTGCTGCCGGATGCGCTGCTGAACGACCCCGAAGAAGTATTGAAAAGCGACGGCGCGTCCTACAAGGTATTCACCGCGTTTTATCAGCGGGCGCGGCAGATTCCGGTCGATCTGCCCCAGGCATTGGCCGGCTCGAACTTTATGAATCTCGATAGCGGCGTGCTCCTCGAACGATGCGTTTTACCGGACGAGCAAACGCCGAACGTGATACCCGGCGGCCGCCGCGAAGCGCTGGCGTTGCTGAATCAGATCGCCCGGCTCGCCGATTATCAACAGACGCGCGACTACCCTGCGCTGGTCGCTACGAGCAAGCTGTCGGCTTATCTCAAATTCGGCTGTTGTTCGGCGCGCGAAGCATATTATGCGATCTTGACTCAATTGGGCGGCGAACATCCGCTGCTGCGCCAGTTGTACTGGCGCGACTTTTTCACCCATATTGCCTATCACTTTCCGTTCGTGTTCGGGCGGGCTTTTGTGGAGAAATTCGAAGCTGTCGAATGGGATGATCACCGCGACCGTTTCGAGGCCTGGTCCGAAGGCAAGACCGGTTTTCCGATCGTCGATGCGGGCATGCGCGAACTGAACGAAACCGGCTTCATGCATAACCGGGTCAGGATGATCGTCGCCTCGTTTCTGGTCAAGGATCTGCATATTGACTGGCGCCGGGGCGAGCGCTATTTTGCCCGGCATCTGGTCGATTACGATCCCTGCGTGAACAACGGCAACTGGCAGTGGGCGGCCTCGACCGGCTGCGACGCCCAGCCTTATTTCAGGATATTCAACCCGTGGACGCAGCAACAGAAATTTGACCCGGACTGCCGCTATATCACTCGCTGGCTGCCTAAGCTGCGTCAGTTTCCGGCCGAAACGATCCATCGCTGGGACAAAAAACACAGCGTCTGCGGCTATCCGGCGCCGATCGTCGACCATGTGCAAGAGAGCCGCACCGCGAAGGCAAGGTTTCTAAAGGCCGCGAAAACGCCGATAGACCCAATAAGCAAGCAGGACGAGTGACAACCAGCCGGCGACCAGCCAGCCGATCACGTTGTCGTAATGGCCGACCAGAAAACCGTAAGGCGATTTGAAATGGGTGATGGACAGGGCTTTGCTGATTTTGATCTGCCAAACCCAGGCCGCATGACAGCCGATGCACAGACCCAGATTCCCGGGCGCGCGCGTCCTGATGACGCCTAAAATCATGCCGACCATCAGCAACGCCAGCCAGTCCGGCAAATAGAGCGGCATAAACAGGCTGCCGAAGGCTTCGCCGAGCAGCGTGAAGCCGCTCGTCAAGGTCGCCTGATCGCTCGGAATCTCCGAGTGGCTGCGCAAGAAATGCAGCGAGGCGTAGTAGAGCGCGCTGACCAGAATCGCAGTGCAGAGCGGCATTTTTCTGCCCAAAGAGGTAATCAGCAAGCCGCGAAACAGAGGCTCTTCAACCAGCGAAATCAACAAGGCCAACAGTAAAGCCAAGCCCATTTTCTGCGCCAGCAACAAGCCTGTCCAGTGCTTGGCCGGATCGAGGCTATGAATGCCCAGCTGATATTCGAGCCAGAGCACCGGCAGCAGCGTCAGCAAACCGAACGCGAAGCCTTGCGGGATCTGCTTGAGTAATGTTTTCCCGGAGGCGAACCCCAAATCGGAGCGGTTGATCTTGAGCCAGCGCATCGCCGGAAAGATGCTCAGCACCAGGAAGATCAGCGTGGTCTTCGAGATGACTTTGGATAGGGTAAAACGGTCGCCGACGATCTGGATCAGAAAATAGCCGAGCAGGCAGGACAGCACAGAAACCGCCAGCAATACCGCCAGCGGGACAAGCATGTAAAGACTGCGCTTCAGCATCCTTTCGGACCGAGACGGAAATCGCCCCACAGCATCTGCACCGCGGATAGGGCCGCCAGCGAGGCGGTTTCGGTGCGCAGTATCCTGCCGCCGAGCCGTACCGGAATGAAGCCGGCGGCCTTCGCGGCCTCTCGCTCATGGTCGGCAAAGCCGCCTTCGGGGCCGGTCAACAGGGTCACCCTCATTTCTTCCGGCTGTAAATCGGCCAGCGTGACTTCCGCATAGGGGTCCAGGAACAGCTTCAGCCCCTGCTGCTCGCCGACCCATTGATGCAGCCGGGTGATCGGCGACAGTTCGGGCAACACACTCCGTCCGCTCTGCTCGGCCGCATGCTGGATGATGCGCTGCCAGTGCGTGAAACGCTGGATGCGCTTGTCGCCCTTCAACTGCACCAGACAGCGCTCGGTCTCGATCGGCGTCATTTGATTCACGCCGAGTTCGACGGCCTTCTGCACCGACAGGTCCATCCGGTCGCCGCGCGCCATGCCGAGGCCGAGACAGATTGTCAGCGGCGATTCGACATCGCGCGGCTGCCGCTGTTCGAGCGCGACCGCCACCCGGTTCCGCCTGACTTCGAGCAGCACCGACAAGAAATCGGCGCCCGAGCCGTCGAACAAGACGATCTTGTCGTCCTTCGCGAGCCGCAGCACGGTTCTGACATAATGCGCGCTGTCATCATCGAGTTCGATGTGCTGGCCGCAGTTTAACGCTTCGGGAACATAGAGACGGGAGATTCGCATCGCAATCAGGGTGAGCTTGGCTACGGTTCGGCCGGTCAGGTGCGCGCCCCATCAAGGGGCGGCCCGAATTATGGCTGAGGCCAGAATTTCAGATTTTCGAGAATCGCGAGCGTCGGCCCCGACTGATTCATCGTATAAAAATGCAGGCCGGGCGCGTCCTGCTCGAGCAGTTTCTGGCATAACTCGGTCACCACGTCCAAACCGAAGGCCTGGATCGAGGCGCGGTCGTCGCCGAGACATTCGAGGCGTTTGCGCAGCCAGCGCGGAATGTCAGCTCCGCACATTTCCGAGAAGCGGAACAGCTGCGAATACTGCGTGATCGGCATGATGCCCGGCACGATCGGAACATCGATGCCGTTTTGCTCGCAGCGGTCGCGGAAATAAAAATACGCTTCGGCGTTGTAAAAATATTGCGTGATCGCGGCGTTCGCGCCCGCATCGACCTTGCGTTTGAAATTCACGAAATCGACATCGGCATTCAGCGCCTGCGGATGCACTTCCGGGTAGGCCGCAACATGAATTTCGAAGGTGTCACCGGTTTCCTTACGGATAAACTCGACCAGTTCGTTCGCATAGCGGAACTCGCCGGCCGACAGCATGCCGGACGGCAGATCGCCCCGTAACGCGACGATCTTGCTGATGCCTTTGCTCTGGTAATCCGTCAGAATCGTACGGATATTGTCCTTGGTCGAGGCGACACAGGACAGATGCGGCGCGGCCGCGATACCCTTGGCCTGAATTTCGACGACCGTATCGAAGGTCTTCTCGCGCGTCGAGCCGCCCGCGCCGAAAGTCACCGAGAAAAAGCCGGGATTCAGCCTGGCGAGCTTTTCATGAACGACCTTCAGGTTTGCCGCGCCCTCTTCGGTCTTCGGCGGGTAAAACTCAAAACTTAATACCTTCGGATGCGTATAGCGTGGTTTCATTCGATGCGCCTGGGCGAAGACGGGCTGCAGAAACTGCGGCAGCCCGTCCTACAGTGGAGTGAGAATGGATCAATAACGGTAATAGTCGCCCTTGTACGGACCTTCTACCGGCACATTGATGTAGCGGGCCTGCTCCTCGGTCAAACGGGTCAGATGCACGCCGATCTGCGCCAGATGCAGGATCGCGACTTTTTCATCCAGTTTCTTCGGCAGCACGTAAACCTTGTTTTCGTACTGCTCGGCATGCTTCCACAGTTCGATCTGCGCCAATACCTGGTTGCAGAACGAATTGGACATCACGAAGCTCGGATGGCCGGTCGCGCAACCGAGATTGACCAGGCGGCCTTCGGCCAGCACGATCAGACGCTTGCCGTCCGGGAAGATCACATGATCGACCTGCGGCTTGATGTTTTCCCAGGTGTACTGACGCAGCGATGCGATGTCGATTTCCGAATCGAAATGACCGATGTTGCAGACGATCGCCTGATTCTTCATCGCCTGCATGTGCGCGTGCGTGATCACGTTCACGTTGCCGGTCGCGGTCACGAAAATATTCGCGTGCGGCGCGGCTTCTTCCATCGTGACGACCCGATAACCTTCCATCGCGGCCTGCAACGCGCAGATCGGGTCGATTTCGGTGATCCAGACCGTCGCGCCGAGGCCCCGCAGCGATTGCGCGCAGCCCTTGCCGACATCGCCGTAACCGCAGACGACAGCGATCTTGCCCGCAACCATCACGTCGGTCGCGCGCTTGATGCCGTCAACCAGGGATTCCCGGCAACCGTACAGGTTGTCGAACTTGGACTTGGTGACCGAATCGTTCACGTTGAAGGCCGGCACTTTCAGGGTGCCTTTCGCGACCCGTTCGTGCAGACGCAAGACGCCGGTCGTGGTTTCCTCGGACAAGCCTTTGACGCCTGCCATCAGCTCGGGATACTTCTCATGCATCATCAAGGTCAGGTCGCCGCCGTCGTCGAGAATCATGTTCGGACGCCAGCCATTCGGGCCTTCGATCGTCTGTTCAATGCACCAGTCGAATTCGGCTTCGTTCTCGCCCTTCCAGGCAAACACCGGAATGCCGGCCGCGGCGATCGCGGAAGCGGCATGATCCTGGGTCGAAAAGATGTTGCAGGACGACCAGCGTACTTCGGCGCCGAGTGCGGTCAGCGTTTCGATCAGCACCGCGGTTTGGATCGTCATATGCAGACACCCGGCGATACGCGCGCCCTTCAGCGGTTGCTCGGCGCCGTACTCGGCGCGGAGCGCCATCAGGCCGGGCATTTCGGTTTCGGCGATAGCGATTTCCTTGCGGCCCCAGTCCGCAAGTCCGATATCGGCGACTTTATAATCTTGGCTCATATCTCTCTCCGTTACCGTACTTTTATTAAATTCCGGCCGCATCGAGCAATGCCTCGACCTTGTCGGTTCTTTCCCAGGTGAAGGTGTCCTCGGTGCGTCCGAAATGGCCGTAAGCCGCGGTCGGCTGATAGATCGGCTTCAACAGATCCAGCATCGCGATCAGGCCCTTCGGTCTCAGATCGAAAATCGAGCGGACGATTTCGACCAGGCGGTCTTCGCTGATCTTGCCGGTGCCGAAGGTCTCGATCGTGATCGAAGTCGGCTCGGCGACGCCGATCGCATAAGACACCTGAATCTCGCAGCGCTCCGCGAGCCCTGCCGCGACGATGTTTTTCGCGACATAGCGCGCCATGTAGGCCGCCGAACGGTCAACCTTGGAAGGGTCCTTGCCGGAAAACGCGCCGCCGCCGTGACGCGCCATGCCGCCGTAACTGTCGACGATGATCTTGCGTCCGGTCAGGCCGCAATCGCCGACCGGGCCGCCGATCACGAACTGACCGGTCGGATTGATGAAAAACTGGGTGTCCTTATGGATCCATTCCTTCGGCAGCACCGGCAGGATGATTTCGTCCATCACCGCTTCATGCAAGGCTTTGTTGCCGATGTCCGGCGAATGCTGGGTCGATAAAACGACCGCGTCGATCGCCACCGGCTTGTGGTTTTCATAGCGGAAAGTGATCTGGCTTTTCGCGTCCGGACGCAGCCAAGGCAGCGTATTGTTCTTGCGCACTTCGGCCTGGCGCTTGACCAACAGATGCGAATACTGGATCGGTGCCGGCATCAGCACGTCGGTTTCGTTCGACGCATAGCCGAACATCAGGCCTTGGTCGCCGGCGCCCTGTTCATGATTTTGGGCTTCATCGACACCCATCGCGATGTCCGACGACTGCTTGCCGATCGCGTTCAGGACGGCGCAGCTATGGCCGTCGAAACCGATGTCGCCGTGATCATAGCCGATATCGCAAACGGTCTTGCGCACCAGTTCTTCCAGATCGACCCAGGCATTGGTCGTGATCTCGCCAGCGATGATCACCATCCCGGTTTTTACCATCGTCTCGCATGCAACGCGTGATCTGGGATCCTGCGCCAACAGCGCATCCAGTACCGCATCGGAAATTTGATCCGCGACCTTGTCCGGATGCCCTTCCGAAACCGATTCCGAGGTAAAAATGAAATTGTTGCTCATAGAAGTGCCTATTAAAAAATGATATAAAGCCTGATACGCAAAAAGGCTGCAAGGCAGCCTTTTTAATGATTTGGTGGGCCCTGTAGGACTTGAACCTACGACCTGCCGATTATGAGTCGGAAGCTCTAACCAACTGAGCTAAGGGCCCGTGTCCGTTTCTTAGTCGCCGTCAAGGAAACAGCGCAATTGTTCCGATCTCGATGGATGCCGCAGCTTACGCAAAGCCTTGGCTTCGATTTGGCGTATTCTTTCGCGGGTCACGTCAAACTGCTTGCCGACTTCCTCGAGCGTATGGTCGGTATTCATGTTGATGCCGAAACGCATCCTGAGTACCTTTGCTTCGCGCGCGGTCAATCCTGCCAACACATTTTGAGTCGATTCACGCAGGCCGGCAATTGTAGCAGATTCGACCGGCGATAGCACCCTCGAATCTTCGATAAAATCGCCCAGATGCGAGTCCTCGTCGTCGCCGATCGGCGTTTCCATCGAGATCGGCTCCTTCGCGATTTTCAAAACCTTGCGCACCTTGTCCTCGGGCATTTCCATGCGCACGGCCAATTCTTCCGGGGTCGCCTCGCGGCCCAACTCCTGCAGAATCTGCCGGGAGATACGGTTCAGTTTGTTGATCGTCTCGATCATATGCACCGGAATCCGGATCGTGCGCGCCTGATCCGCAATCGAGCGAGTGATCGCCTGCCGAATCCACCACGTCGCATAGGTCGAGAACTTGTAACCGCGGCGGTATTCGAACTTGTCGACCGCCTTCATCAGGCCGATATTGCCTTCCTGGATCAGATCGAGGAATTGCAGGCCGCGGTTGGTGTATTTTTTCGCGATCGAAATAACCAGACGCAGGTTCGCCTCGATCATTTCTTTCTTCGCGCGCCGCGATTTGGCCTCGCCAATCGACATGCGCCGATTGATGTCCTTCAGGCCGTTGATCGTCAAGCCGAATTTCGCTTCGATCTCGCCCAGGTTTTTGATCGCCCTGCGCAGATCTTTTTCATAAGGCTTCAAGACCTCGGCGTATTTGCCGCCGTCCGCCAGACAGCGCTCCAGCCAGGCAGGACTGCTCTCGTCTTCGGTAAACAGCGCGATAAATTCAGGGCGCGGCATTTTCGCATGCTTCGTGCAGATTTCCAGGATCGTTCTTTCCTGGTCGCGCACGGCGGCGACGCCTTCCGGAATGATGCCGGACAGCTTTTTCAGGTACTGCGGCGTCCACTTGAATTCCATGAACAGATCGGCCAACACATCGAAGGCCTGTTCGGTTTCCGAACTCGCATAGCCGTATTTTTTGCAGGCACTGGTCGCGGCCTGCAATTGCGCCTTGAGCTTATCGACCTTCTCGTTGACTTCTTCGAGATTCAGACCCTTCAGCTCTTCGTCGGCAGCCCCGGCGTCTTCGACGTCATCCGCACCGGTCTGAGCCACGCTCAAGTCATCGGCCTCGCTGTAATCGGCAAAACCGGTAATCAGATCGTTCAGGCGGATGCCGCCTTCTTCGGTCGAAATCGAATCATAGGATTGCAGGAAGTCGTCAACCACGACGCAGGACCGCGCCAAGGCCTTGACCAGTTGCTGCTGACCTTCCTCGATCCTTTTGGCGATTTTCAATTCGTCCGCGCGCGTCAGCAGTTCCACCGAGCCCATTTCGCGCATGTACATGCGCACCGGATCGGTGGTCCGGCCGAACTCGCTGTCGACCGACGCGAGCGCGGCAACTTCTTCCGCATCTTCGTCATCGGAGGTGACCGCCGCCGCATCGGTAATCAATGAATCTTCATCGGGTGCAACCTCATAGACCTGGATGCCCATGTCATTGATCATGCCGATGAAATCATCGATTTGTTCGGGATCGACGATATCGCTCGGCAAGTGATCATTAATCTCGGCATAAGTCAGGAAGCCCTGAATTTTGCCTTTGGCAATCAATTGTTTAATCTGAGACTGTTGCTGTTCTTGATTCATCATTCACTCACCGGATATGTAATTCAGCAGAACTACACGTAACTATTAATTCTACTATATAAATTTATGGCTTGGCATCTACTTTTTAAACGCCAATAATTTCCGCAAAGACTCTTTCTCATCGGAGGTCAACATCTTTTTGGCCAAGAGCCGCTCCAACTCACTTTCCGCTGACTGCTTGATCAGGCTCGACAAGGCATCGCAAAACACGCTTTCGATATTGTCCGGAGCGATCAACAGATCCAGAAACGCCAGCGCCTTGACCGACTTTTCCTCGGGCGAGTCGCGGTAAGACTCGAGCAATACCGCCGTATTGGCCGGTTTTTGCGCCAAAATAGCCTGTACGATATGCCTAAACAATTCGACGCCGGAAAATGCCAGCGTAGTCCAGTCGATTTCCTGCAATTCGGGGCGCATCGCCAATTTAGGATTTTGCACCAGCAGCGCAATCGCCATGCGCGCTGAGGTCATTCGGCCTTTCGCATGCGGATTTGCAGGCCGCACATTTCGACTAAGTGTAGCCTCATTCTGCAAAACATCCAGATAGCTGGTGTCGGACAAGGTCTTGAGCCTCGCAAACATCATTTCCCGGAAAATCCCCGCCGGCAGCTTTTCGAGATACGGACGGGTCTTGCCGACCAGTTGCGCGCGCCCTTCGAGGCTGGTCAACTGCAAATCCTTGCCGGCCTCGGCAAAAAAATAATCGGACAAGACCTGAGCCTCACGCATCCGCGCACGAAAGCGCTCAACACCCTCCTTGCGCACCAGCGAATCGGGATCTTCATCCTGCGGCAACAGCATGATGCGCACCTGCCGCCCGTCGCGAAGACAAGGAAACACCGCATCCATCGCCCGCCAGGCCGCCTCCCTTCCCGCCCGGTCGCCGTCGAAACAAAATACCAGCTCCGGCGCAAAGCGGAACAGCAGTTCCGCATGCGCCTGCGACGCCGCGGTCCCCAAAGCGGCCACCGCATTGTCGACGCCGTATTCGGCCAACGCGATCACATCCATGTAGCCTTCGACCAACATTATCTGCACCGGTTTGCTGTTTTTCTTCAACAGCTCATAAAGCCCGTAAACCTCTCTGCCTTTATGAAATAGGGACGTTTCCGGAGAATTCAAATATTTCGGCAAAGAATCGTCCAGAACGCGCCCGCCGAAGCCGACGATGCGGCCGCGCTTGTCGCGAATCGGAAACATTACCCGGCCGCGGAAGCGGTCATACACATGACCCGCCTCATTCTTGACCGACAGCCCGGCATCCAGCAAGGCCTGTTGATTAAAGCGCCCGGACAAAGACTGCCACGCATCGGGCGCATAGCCCAGCCGATAATCGCTCATCACCTGCTCGCCGACGCCCCTCGTGCGAAAATAATCCCTGGCAACAGATCCTGCCTTGGCATGGATTTGCTCCGTATAAAACTGAGCCGCCTGCTCCATCAACTGATACAGATTATTGAGGTCGTCTTTTTTTTGCGGCGAACTTTGCGCCGAAAAGGACTCTCTCGGCACATCAACGCCGACAAACGCGGCCAAATCCTCGATCGCTTCGACAAAGTCAAGCCGGTTGAATTCCATCAAAAAAGAAATCGCGTTGCCGCTGGCCCCGCAACCGAAGCAATGATAAAACTGTTTATCGCGATTGACCGAAAAACTCGGCGTTTTTTCGGTATGGAAGGGACAACGGGCGACAAAATTCGCCCCCGTCTTTTTGAGAGGAAGGTGCGCATCGATAAGGTCGACAATATCAACCCGCACCAGAAGGTCATCAATGAACTGACGAGGTATACGTCCCTCGGACATAGATTAATAGGGTTGAACGAGAGGATTAGCCTCCCAAACCAGCCTTGATTTTTTGGCTGACCACCGCCATGTCGGCGCGCCCCTGCATTTTCGGCTTCAACAGCCCCATCACCTTGCCCATGTCCTTGACTGCTTCGGCACCGGATTCGGCGATCGCTTCCTGAACCAGGGCGTCGATCTCGGCATCACTCAGCGCCGCAGGCAAGTATTCCTGAATGATTTTGACTTCCGCTTCTTCTATGTCAGCCAGATCGTTACGTCCGGCGTCGCTGTACTGCTTGATCGACTCGCGCCGCTGCTTCAGCATCTTGTCCAGCACCTGAATGGCCCGGTCGTTATCGAGCGTAATACGCTCGTCGACTTCGACCTGCTTGAACGCCGCCAGAATCAAACGGATCACGCCCAGCTTGAATTTGTCGCCGCCTTTCATGGCGGCTTTCATATCGTCCTTGATTCGGTCCGTCAATAAATCCATCATCCTAACCTGCGATTAAAGCGCAGGACGGCCGCGACGCAGATTTTTCAACGCATAACGCTCACGCGCCAGCTTTTTCAGGTGCCGCTTGACAGCCGCCGCCCCTTTACGTTTACGTTCCGTGGTCGGCTTTTCATAAAACTCGCGGCGACGGACTTCGGCCAAGACACCGGCTTTTTCACAAGCGCGTTTAAAACGGCGAATGGCGATATCGAAAGGTTCGTTTTCTTTAATTTTGACTGACGGCATTATACGTTTCCAGATTTCCAGTTGTGTTAATATGAATAAAACAAGGGCGTTAGCACACCCGCTCTAGTAAACTCCTAATTATACCTTTCTTTTTACCACTTTTCAAAACCCAATGATCGTTTTAGGCATAGAAACCTCCTGCGACGAGACCGGCGTCGCGCTTTACCATTCCGAACGCGGCCTGCTGGCCGATCTGTTATACAGCCAGATCGACCTGCATAAAGAGTACGGCGGCGTGGTGCCGGAGCTGGCCTCGCGCGACCATATCCGGAAACTGGCGCCGATGATCCGGCAGGCGCTGACAGACAGCGGCCTGACCCGAAACGACATCGACGGCATCGCCTACACCGCGGGCCCCGGCTTAATCGGCGCCCTGCTGGTCGGCGCGGCGACCGCGCGCGGCCTGGCCTGGGCCTGGCAGGTGCCGGCGGTCGCGGTGCACCATATGGAAGGCCATTTGCTCGCGCCGATGCTGGAGCCGGAACCGCCCAAGTTCCCTTTCGTCGCGCTGTTGATTTCCGGCGGCCACACCCAACTGGTCGAGGTCGACGGCATAGGCCACTACAAAATTCTCGGCGAATCGCTCGACGACGCCGCCGGCGAAGCCTTCGACAAGACCGCCAAGATGCTGGGGCTCAGCTACCCCGGCGGCCCCAAGCTGTCCGCCCTGGCCACCCGCGGCAACGCCCGCTTTCACTTTCCGCGCCCGATGACCGACCGCCCGGGCCTGGATTTCAGCTTTAGCGGCCTTAAAACCTTCACCTTAAACACGTTTCAGGCCGGCGAGCGCAGCGAAGAGGACAAGGCCGACATCGCCCTCGCCTTTCAGGACGCGGTCGCCGATACACTGACGATCAAATGCCGGCGCGCCTTGCAGCAAACCGGCCTGAAAACATTGGTGGTCGCCGGCGGCGTCAGCGCGAACACCCAAATCCGCGCCTCGCTAAGCGCGATGGCCGCACGCGAGAAAGCCAAGATTTATTTTCCACGCCCAGCCTTCTGCACCGACAACGGCGCAATGATCGCCTATGCGGGCTGCCAGCGTTTATTGGCCGGGCAAAGCGAAGCGCTCACGATCAAGGCCAAACCGCGCTGGCCGATCAGCGAATTATCGCGCATTTGATAGGTCATCTGAGGACAGAATGAAATGAAAAATAGATTCTGTTTTTTATTGGCCTCGACCATTATCTGAATGCGCGATTTATCCCAATAAGATTGTTTTACAAAAAAGCACCGGTGGCATTCCCGGCTTTCGCGACAGGCTCGACATCACCGTAGCAAGAAACTCGCAAAGGAATCCCAGGCTCGGGTCGTCGCCAACTGCATGATCGCCGCGCTGGAGAACACAAGCCCTGCGTACCCGATCACAAACCCTCTGTTTAATGACCGTGTCAGCAGCCACTTCAGGGCAAGCAAAAACATCCCGATCACCAGCGACCCAAAAAACGGACCAAATACCGCTCCCCACACCGTTCCAGCGTAGAGCGAGGAGATGAACTCGGTGCGGTCGAGCGCTGCCGGTATCACGGCCAGCGTGGCCAGCAGCATCATCGGCCGATGCACCTCCGGCCGTCGTCGATTCCACACGCCGACGATGACAAAAACGGCGAAAACCGTGATGCTGATGATCGAAATGGCCATGAATTGCTTGGGATCCAGGCCCCATAATCTCATATCGGGCGGCTTGATTCGCGTCGCTTCAATCGCAAGCCGAAACCCGAGGATGACCATACAGGCCGCAAGCACCGCGCCGATTCGGCCAAACATCATGTGTACGCGGCGGTTACCGGCCACGATCAACAGCGGTTGGACCAGGAACAGCAGCACCCACATCAACATGCTGGCGCCGTGCAGAATCAGCAAGGTTCGTATCGGCGGAGCGAGTTCGCGGTTGGGGTAGGCCTTGCCGTGCAGATAGAACTGCTGGAAGCCGAGGAACATCAACACCAACAGTAATACGGCTGCCCCGAAATAGAACAGGCGTGCGCGATTGGGTGAGTCAGCCCCCTTCTCCAGGGGCTCATCTGATAGCCACATTTGCCTGGTATTCATATCGTGATGGCTCCTTTGTTAGAACTTCGTGTTGTCGTTAATTACGATCATCAATCGGATTAAAGCTAATCGCTGAGAGAGGCGAATCGCCATCGTTGCCCAATTTTTCAAAGCGAGGATACACGCGCGATGATTTCATCATACTTGGTCAATATCCGTGCCGGTGGCGGCGCCATATGGGGCTCATGCCTTAAAGCAATCGCCAAGGCTGTAATGATGCCGCGAGGCGAAAGATATTTATCCAGATCATGCCCGACTTCATCCGCATGATCGGCGTCCCACAAACTGCCAACCGGTTCCCAACCGGCTTCTTCGCGCCTGGCGGAGGCCAAGGGCACGACGCCATCGCTTATTGTTTCGTCCTCGGACTTGCCTATCAGGCTAAGGTATTCGTGAAGCGGTAAAAAAGGCACGCTGGTTGCTGAAGCCGTCGATCTGCCGATGCCGGTGGTCCAAAAATATCTCACGCGGTCGCTGTCGCGATAGCTGGCATTAAAATCGGCCATTTTTGGGGTAGTCAAGTCCCGCAAACCCTGGTTCGAAATGCCAAGCAGCGCCAGAGACGCGATAACCTGACCTTCCAGAAAGGTCGAGGCTTTAAATCGGGCTCTGCCGTCGAGCGGCAGAGACAATAAATCGGCGATCGGAGATCCCTTGTGGGGCGTGCCGACCGTAGTCAGCGAGGAGATCAATTTCGCGGCATCGATAGTTTCATTGTCTGCGTTATCTGGCGATAGCATATAACGGCTGTCGAGGCCGCCCATGCTGTGAGCAATGATGTGCGCCTTCTCCTCCGGATTTAATACTGGCGGTTGCTCATTGTTGCCGAATGCCTCCAAAACTTGCGTTCTCAGTTGCTTGCCGCGCATTTAGATGCTGCCGGTAGCACTAACCTCTGTCGTCAAAACCTTCACGCCCTCGTATTTGCCTTCGAGATACGCCTTGATGCCGTTAAAGTATTCCAGTCGCCCGATTCTATCGAACCCAAGAATACCGTGCGCCAAAATGATGTTCATATCCCCTCCTACCCGCTCAGGGCTTCTTCACGATAAATGACCAACACAATCAGGATTGATGGCGGAATCTCACGACAACGAGCCCCAGAAGCTTTTGGCAAGACCGCCAAGTACTCGAACCTATCAACTCCCACCACCTCATGCTGTCCGCCTGCGAATTGACTACCTCCGATTGATGATCCGTCGTTTCAGATCACGCCGGCCGCATCCGAATAGGCCTTGCCGGGCCGGCGGTAGCCGGGACAGTCTATGCCGATGCTTTCGACAGGATCGCCGAGGCGCAGGGCGGTCAATTGCCCTCCCCACAGACAGCCGGTGTCGATTCCGTAACAATTGTGGCCTTCGTAATAGCCGACTTGCGACCAATGCCCGAAGACGATGCGCAAATCGGCATTCTTGCGGTTCGGCGCGGCAAACCACGGCATCAGGTGCGGCGGCTGCGAGCCGGGCCGGCCGTCATACGTAAAATCAAGGCGTCCTTCCGCATCCAGAAAGCGCATCCGCGTGAAGCAATTGACGATGAAGCGGAGCCGCGGCACGCCTTCCAGATCGTCCGACCAGAGATTCGGCTGATTGCCGTACATTTCCTGCAAAAAAGACCGGTAATCGTCGCCCTGCAAGACCTGTTCGGCCAGCGCGGCCATCGCTTGCGTCTTTTCCAAATCCCATTGCGGCGGCAGACCCGCATGCAGCAGGCAGAATTCGCCGTTCGTATGGAACAACGGCTGACGCCTGAGCCAGTCGATCAATTCGTCCGCGTCCTCGGCCTCCAACACCGGCCGGAACGTGTCTTTTTTGTGCACGATGCCGGAGGCATGCGCGGCCACCAGGTGCAGATCATGGTTGCCGAGCACGGTGACCGCCCTCTCGCCGAGCGACTTCACGAAACGCAAGACCTCCAGCGACTTCGGCCCGCGATTGACCAGATCGCCCGCCATCCAGAGGTAGTCGGTTGCCGGATCGAACGCGATCCGATCGAGCAGCCTTAATAGGTCGTCGTAGCAGCCCTGCACATCGCCGATTGCATAAATCGCCATCGGCTTAGTGCAGCGTCCGCGGAATCGACAAGGTAAAGCGCGGAATCAGCGCATTGAACTGATCGCCGTCGTCCGTACGCATCGTGTATTCGCCCTGCATCGTGCCGACCGGGGTTTCGATCATCGCGCCGCTGGTATAGCGGAACGACTCGCCCGGTTTCAGATGCGGCTGCTCGCCGATCACGCCGTCGCCGCGGACCTCCTGAATTTTGCCGTTCGCATCGGTAATCAGCCAATGCCGGGTCAACAGCTTCGCAGAGGCCGATCCTACATTCGTGATCGTAATCGTGTAGGCAAACACAAAGCGCCCTTCGTCCGGCGCGGACTGCGCTTCGATATAATGCGGCATCGCTTCAACAAGAATTTTATTTTTTTCGCTCATGTTCGAATCATCATTGGAATCATGACCGGCAAGCCGGTTTCGATCGGAAATTGGCCTTATTTCATCTTAACTTGGCCGCTAACGCAAGCCTTGAGACGACAAAGAAGTCAGCGCGGTTTTACCAATCCGCCCACACTACAGTATCATAAGCAGTCTTAACCCTCGGCAAAACTGCGATCAGGACTTAACCTTGCACATTCACATACTCGGCATTTGCGGCACCTTCATGGGCGGATTGGCGGTAATCGCCCGGCAAATGGGCCATCAGGTCACCGGCTCCGACCACAACGTGTATCCGCCGATGAGCACGCAACTGGAATCCCAGGGCATCGTGCTGATGGAAGGCTACCGGGCCGAAAATCTCGATCCGAAACCGGATCTGGTGATCATCGGCAATGCGCTGTCGCGCGGCAACCCGGAAGTCGAGGCGGTGCTGAACCTTGGCCTGAATTATGTCTCCGGCCCCGAATGGCTCGCCAAACACGTCTTGCAGGACCGCTGGGTGCTCGGCGTCGCCGGCACGCACGGCAAGACGACCACGTCCAGCATGCTGAGCTGGATACTCGAGCATCAGGGTTTCAAGCCCGGCTTCCTGATCGGCGGCATTCCGCTCAATTTCGGCGTGTCGGCAAGGCTCGGCGAATCGTCTTTCTTTGTGGTCGAAGCGGACGAATACGATTCGGCGTTTTTCGACAAACGGTCGAAATTCGTGCATTACCGGCCGCGCACCGCGATCTTGAACAATCTCGAATACGATCATGCGGACATTTTTCCGGACCTCGACGCGATCAAGAAACAGTTCCATCATCTGGTCAGGACGATTCCGGGCCAAGGCCTGATCATCACGCCCGAAAACGAACACAATATCCGCGACGTGCTGGCCATGGGCTGCTGGACGCCGGTGGCAGAAACTTCGATCAACGGCAAATCGGCATGGAATGCGGAACTGATCAAAGCCGACGGCAGCCGCTTCTCGGTGCTCCACAACGGCAACAAGCAAGGCGAAGTCGATTGGACGCTGACCGGCGAGCACAATGTCTCGAACGCGCTGGCGGCGATTGCCGCCGCGCACCACGTCGGCATTCTGCCGGGGGAGGCGATCAATGCCCTGGCCCTGTTCCAGAATGTCAAACGGCGCATGGAAGTGATCGCAAAGCTGAATGGCGTCACGATTTATGACGATTTCGCGCATCATCCGACCGCGATCGCGACAACCCTGGACGGCCTGCGCAAGCAAGTCGGCCGGGAACGCATCATCGCGATCGTCGAACCGCGCTCGAATACGATGCGGCTCGGCGTGCATACCGAAACCCTGGCCAACTCACTCCGCGAGGCCGATCAGGCGCTGATCTATCAGCCGAAAGAACTGAGCTGGGACTTGAGCCAACTCAAACAGCACGCGGCGAATATCGAGATCTGCGAAAGCCTCGATCAGATCATCGACCGGCTGAAGCTCGAAGCGCGCCGGGGCGGCCATTTCGTGTTGATGAGCAACGGCAGTTTCGGCGGCATTTACGCGAAGCTGCTGGCAGAACTGAACCGATAGCTTTTCACCACTTTTTACACTCAACAGAATTTTTCCCGAATCATGAAACTGATCCGAATCGCAACGCGCAAAAGCCCGCTGGCACTGTGGCAGGCCAATCATGTCGCAGCACTTCTGGAACAACACTTTCCGGACATCAAAACCGAACTGGTGCAAATGACCACCAAGGGCGACAGGATTCTGGACGCGCCGCTCGCGAAGGTCGGCGGCAAGGGCCTGTTCGTGAAGGAACTCGAACAAGGCATGCTGGAAGGCGAGGCCGACATCGCGGTGCATTCGATGAAGGATGTGCCGGTCGAATTTCCGGAAGGGCTGCATCTGGCAGTCATTCTGCAACGCGAAGACCCGACCGACGCCTTCGTCTCGAACCGTTTCGACCGTCTGAACGACTTGCCGGCCAACGCCCGGATCGGCACCTCGAGCCTGCGCCGGCAATGCCAGATCAAGCAGCGTTTTCCCGATGCCGAAATCCTGCAACTCCGAGGCAACGTGAACACCCGGCTCGCCAAGCTCGACGCCGGCGATTTCGACGCGATCATCCTGGCCTCGGCCGGCCTGATTCGCTTGGGCATGAAGGACCGCATCAAGGAGCGCCTCGATCCCGGTCTCAGCCTGCCGGCGATCGGCCAGGGCGCGATCGGCATCGAATGCCGCAGTAACGACGATCAAATCAACGCCCTACTCAGCGCCCTGCACGATGCCGACACCGCGCTCTGCGTGCGGGCCGAACGCGCGATGAACGCCCGCCTGCAAGGCGGCTGCCAGGTGCCGATCGCAGGATTCGCCGAAAAACACGGCGAACGCCTGTTCATGCGCGGCCTGGTCGGCGCGCCGGACGGTTCGGTGATTTACCGCAGCGAAGGCTGGGAAGACTTGGATCAGGCGGAAGCCCTGGGCAGAAAAATCGCCGAAGACCTGCTCGCGCAAGGCGCGGATCGAATTCTCGCGGCGCTATACCAGGAATGAATGCGCTGAACGGCGCGCGTATTCTGGTCACCCGCCCCGAGCGCCAGGCGGGCAACCTTTGCAGCCTGATCGAGCAGCAACATGGCGTGGCGGTCGCGTTTCCGACTATCGACATCGTTGCCGCCAACGACCGCGATCGAATCGCCGCGACACTGGCGCACCTGCATCGATTCCAATGGCTTGTTTTTATTAGCGCAAATGCAGTAAATTTTGCTCTGCTCGCGAATGGTGGCAAAATAGACCAGTTTCGCGGCATGCGGATTGCCGCGATCGGCCGCGCGACCGCCAGAGCGCTCGACGCCGCCGGCTTGAAGGCCGATCTTGTGCCCGAACACGGCTCGGATAGCGAGGCCTTGCTGGCGACGCCGCCGATGCAGAGCGTTGCAGGGCGGCGCATCCTGATCGTGCGCGGCGCCGGCGGCCTCGAAAAGCTCGGACAGGAGCTCAAGCAGCGCGGCGCGGATGTCGACACTCTCGATGTGTATCGCCGGGTAATTCCGTCTGTAGATCCCGCGCCGGTGCTGGATTTGCTCAGACAAGACCGGCTTGATCTGATCACCGCGACCAGCGGCGAAGCGCTACAGAACTTATTGATCATGCTGGGTGAAAATAACCGGAGCCTGGCGTTGGCTATCCCGCTCGTGGTCGTTAGCGACCGTATCCGGCAGATCGCGGAAAACAGTGGATTTGGACGAATTTTTGTGACGGACAGCCCTTCGGATACAGCAATTCTTGAAAAAATAATAATTTGGGCAACAGGTGAAAAAAGTGGCCGAACTGAATGAACAAATAGAAGGGAATGCGGAAAATTCAAAAAAAGCGCGGAGATCCCGGAGCGGATTATGGTTTGGCGTGATTATCATCCTGATCATCTTCTCGGTCGCCGGCGCCGGCTATTATTTTCTGATGCAGCTCCGAGACCGCCAGTCCAACCTGGGCGGCGAAGTCAAGGGCGAGATGGCGAAGAAAATCTCCGACTACCAAGCCCAGCTTACCGCGATCCAGGAGCATTTGGCGACGCTCGAATCGACGATCGCGCACAAGGACGATCACTTCACCGCAAGACTGGACGAAATCTCGAAGCAACAGAGCGAGAAACTGGACAACACGCGCAAGGATTTGAGCGAGGAAATCGCCCGCCTGCAACGCCAACTCGGCAAAACCCGCGGCGACTGGCTGATCGCGGATGCCGAATATTTACTCGGCGCGGCCAATGAGCGCCTGCAATTGGTCGGCGACGTGAATACCGCGCGCCAAGCGCTCGAAGCGGCCGATCAGCGCCTGCACGAAAGCGGCGACGCCGCCGTCTTCAAGGTGCGCGAGGAAATCGCGAAAGAGATCGCCGCGCTCAAAAACGTTGCCGCAGCCGATATCGTCGGCTTGTACGCCGCCTTGCAAAGCCTTCAGGATACGTCCGAAAAACTGGCCTTGCTGCTGCCCTATGCAGGGAAAACGCTGAGTCCGTCGACCGAAATCCACAGCCACGCGGACAGCCAGGAGCCCGCGCATAAGCTGCTCGACTCGGCGATCGAAAGCCTGCACGGCATCGTCACGATCCGCCATACCGATCAGCCAATCAAGGAAACCCTGACGCCGGAAGAAGCGCAGTTCATCCGCGAGCAATTGCGCGCGAAGCTCGAAACGGTCAAGATCGCGCTGGTGCAGCAAAACGAAGCCTTGTACCGAGCCGGTCTGCAGGACGCGAAAAAATGGACCGAACTGAATTTCACGCCGACCCCTGAAACGCGCAAATTCGTCGGCGAGCTTGACCGCTTCCTGGCGATCAATATCCGCAGCCATTTCCCGGATATCAGCACCTCGCTGAAATTGCTCAGAGACATCACCAAATTACGGGTCGAAACCGACAAAGTCCTGCAGGCGGCGCCGGCCGAAAAACCGAAAGCGCCTGAAGCGAATCCGCTTCCGGAAGCCCCGGCGGCGGTCACGCCACCACCTGCACCTGCCGCCCCCGCTCAACCGGAACCGACTAAAAAATGAAAAAGATCCTTTATTTTCTAGGGCCGCTGTTCATTACGGTTGCCGCCGCGCTCGCGGTTTATTATGGCTTCAAAAGCCTGGAAACCCCCGGCTATGTGCTGGTCGGGATCGGCCACTGGTCGATCGAGACGACGCTCGCCGCTTTCGCGGTCGCGCTGGTGATCGGTTTTTTTCTGTTTTATGTTTTTTTCCGCTTCCTCGGCTGGCTGATCCGACTGCCGGGCCAGCTTAAACAGCGCGGCACCCACATCAAATTCAACCGCTCGCAGGAAGCCTTGATCGCGGGTCTTGTCGATTCGGCCGAAGGCAACTGGGAACAGGCCGAAAAAGTGCTGATCAAGCATGCCTCGCACAGCGGCGCGCCGTTGATCCATTACCTGACTGCCGCGCGCGCGGCGCAGTCGCGCGGCGCTTTCGACAAGCGCGATGAATATCTGCAAAAAGCCGCCGATCAGGCCCCCGGTTCGAATATCGCGATCGGCCTGACCCAAGCTGAACTGCATCTGTCCGGCAATCAGTTCGATCAGGCGCTCGAAACCCTGACCAAATTGCAATCGATCAATCCGACCCACGCCAGCGTATTGAAATTGCTGCATCAGACCTATCAGAGCATCGGCGACTGGGAAGCGATCCGAAAACTGTTGCCGTCGCTGAACCAGAACAAGGTCTTGATGGAAGCCGAAGTCAAGCTGCTCGAAACCGAAACCTTCAGCCGTTTGTTGAAACAGGCCGCCGAGATGGGCGATGCGAAGCAGATCGCCCTGCTCTGGTCCGAAACGCCGACTCATATCAAAAAAATGCACGGCATGGCGGCGATCTATTTTGCCGCGATGATCGAGGCCGGCGCCGGCAACACGATCGAAGCCGAACTCGCGCACACCTTGTCGGTCAACCTGGACGATACCCTGCTGGTTTTATACGGCAGCGTGCAATCGAACGATGCGGCAAAACAACTGGCGAACGCCGAACAATGGCTGATTTCGGGGCCGAACAACGCGGTATTGCTGTCGCTGCTCGGCAAACTGTGCCTGCAACAGGGTGAGTATGAAAAAGCCGAAGTTTACCTGAGCCAAAGCCTCGCCAGCGATCCGACCGTACAGGCCTATCAACTGCTGGGCGATTTGTATTTCGCACAAAACGAAAAAGACAAGGCCTGCGCGAGCTACAAATCCGCGCTGGAATTGTCTTCGAGTGAAATCGTGACGCGCCTGGATCAAATCGCCGAATATGGCGAGCAGGCATCCGAACCGCAAAGCTGAACCCACCACCCCCAGGGTCGCGTCACCGTTGACTCGGCAACGTGACCCTGACGCGCAGCATCCTCAAGCCGACGCGATCCGGTTTTTACCGTCCCAGAATGGCGATTTCTTGATTGCATCCGACAAGAACTCGATGAATTGCCTGACCAGCTTGCGGTTATAGCCGATCAACTGCTTCAGCTGCGCCTTCGACGCGCCGCCGACTTCGTCCGTCGCGCGCGGAAGGTCATGGACGAAAGCCAGCCAGGGCTCGACCACCCGCATCTGAAACAATACCGCAATGTCCGACGGCAGCTCGTTTGCCAGATGCGCGAGGCGCTGGTAGTTCCGGACACCGGGTCTTAACACTTCCTCTTCCAGTTGCTGGACAACCGCCGCGTAGCGGATCGCGGTCTGCTGACTGATGTGATGCAGGGCGAAACGCGCCGGCTCAATGATCGTTTCCTCGACATAGCGTATTGCCCGATCGGGAGTGCGCGAAATCATATTGACCGTAGCCTGACTATTCTCCCGGATCAAACGTTGCTTCTGCTTGATGATCTCCCGCGTCTGCTCGACAAAACCCTGCAGCACTCCGATATTGCGCCGGATTTCGGCCAATACCGGCGTGACCATTTTGTCGTCGATGCCGTTTTTGATTTGATCGCGCAATTCGTAAATCTTCTCCAGCGTCGATTTTTCGAGATCTTTTTGCGCCGCGGCCAGTTTCATTTCGAGATCGCTGATATAGGAATCGCGCTCTGACAAGGTCGTTTTCAAAAACGCGATGGTTTCTTTGTTCAACTCCAGCTGCATGGTTAGCGTCGAGACTTGATCTTCCAGCCGGTTCAATTTGACCAGCAAGTCGCCCTGGACGGTGTCGCCATTCGATTCCATACCCTTCCCCCTCTGTGATGTTGTTGTTATATTTTTACTCGGAACACCGGCATTGATAACAAGCGATTCCAAAAAAGTCAAGCATAATAAACGATGAGACGGCGACATGGGCCTGTCTTCGGCACATCAAAGCATCGCCTGCGCGCGGCCGGCAAGCCAAATCAGGCTTGCCGGCCGCGCTTGAGCTCAATAATGCGGCGGGATTTCATGCACCGTTTCGCCGGGGGTACCGGCTTCGGTCAGCAGGTTTTGCATCCTCTCGTTCAACTGGCGGTAGGCCGTTTCGAGCCGGTCGATCTGCTGCTGTTGCTGGCTGACGATCTGATTCAAGGCCTGGAGTAAATCATCCTGATAGGCGGCCCTGATTTCGAGTTCTATGATCCGTTCTTCGTTCATCGCTTGCTTCATATGACTTTTGAAAATTGCTGCTGCGTTTTTTGCGCCAGATAACGGTCGAACACCATGCAGATATTGCGGATCAGCAAGCGGCCTGCCGAGGATACCGTGATGCCGGCGGCCGACAATCTGAGCAGGCCGTCGACCTGCATCGGCCGCAAGGCTTCGAGTTCGCGCGCGAAATAGCCGGCAAAATCGATCGCAAATTCTTTTTCGATCGCGGCAAAATTCAGGCCGAAATGGCAGATCAATTGCGTGATCACCGCGCGGCGCAATTTGTCGTCCTGATCGAGATCGACGCCCTTGAACACCGGCAATTTTTGATGATGAATCAGCCGGTCATAGGTTTCGAGGTCTTTCACGTTCTGAATGTACGCATCCCCTACCCGGCCGATCGAGGTGATGCCGAGGCCGACCAGGTCGCAGTCCGAATGCGTCGAATAGCCCTGAAAATTCCGGTACAGTTTGCCCTCGCGCTGCGCGACCGCGAGTTCGTCATCGGGTTTCGCGAAATGATCCATGCCGATATACACATAACCGGCCTCGGTCAGCCTGAGGCCGACCATTTGCAGGATCGCGAGCTTCACCTCCGGCGACGGCAGCTCGGCCTCATGAATCTGGCGCTGGGTTTTGAAGCGCACCGGCATGTGCGCGTAATTGAACACCGACAGCCGGTCGGGCTCTACGGCCAGAATCTTGTCCAGCGTTTTGGCGAAGGTTGCGACCGTTTGCAGCGGCAGGCCGTAGATCAGGTCGATATTGGTCGAGCGGAAGCCTTCGGCGCGCGCGGCTTCCAGAACGCTTAATGTCTGCTCCTCGCTTTGCAGCCGGTTGACCGCCTTTTGCACGTCAGGGTCGAAATCCTGCACGCCGAGGCTGATCCGGTTGAAGCCGAGCTCGCGCAGCAGCCTGATCGTGCTGTCATGCGTTTCGCGCGGATCGACTTCGATCGAATATTCGCCGCCGTCGTCGTCCCGCAACTTGAAATGCGCGCGCGTGACTTCCATCAGCTTGCGCATCTGCGCATCGCTCAAAAAAGTCGGCGTGCCGCCACCCCAATGCAGTTGATTGACGACTCGGCTGTTATCGAACAGCGCCCCCTGCATCGCGATCTCCTTGCAGAGATTGTCCAGATACGGCGCCGCATGCCCGCGATTCTTGGTCACGATCTTGTTGCAGGCGCAATAAAAGCAGACCGTATCGCAAAACGGCAGATGGAAATACAGCGACAACGGCCCGCCCGCCCGATTCGATTTGGCGATATGCCAGCGGTAATCGGTATCGCCGAAACCCTCGTGCAGTTCGAGCGCAGTCGGATAAGAGGTATAACGCGGCCCGGCCTTATCGTAACGGTTGATCAGGTTCAGGTCGAAGATGATTGATTGATCCATGAAAGAGAAGTCTGGTGGGCAAAAATGCCGGCAAAGAATAAACAACCCAAGGGGAAGTGTGCTTATTGTAGACGCAGTCGTTGCCGAACGTCCACGGTCAAAGCAAACGTCTATCGAACACGCTTATCAATTGGCCTTCACCCGATTGCGCCCGGAGGCTTTCGCCTCGTAGAGCGCGGCATCGACGATTTTCAGGAAATCTTCCAGAGACTGACTATAGCGGTACTCCGCCACACCGAGGCTGACGGTGATCCGTTGCGGTATGCCGAAATCAAACAGCTGAACCTTTAGCCGGATCGTTTCCGCCAATCGCAATGCCCCATCAAGGTCCGTTTCGGGGCACAGCAGCAAAAATTCCTCGCCGCCCCAGCGTCCGAGCAGATCATTTGTCCTGACCGTATAGCCAATCAAGGTCGCCAATTTTTTCAACACCTGATCGCCGGCATGATGGCCGAAATTATCATTGATCACTTTGAAATGATCCGCATCGAGCATGATCACCGAAAAATTGGAATGATAGCGCCGAGCCCTGGCGATTTCCTTGGCAAAGACATGATCCAAAAATCGCCGATTCGCGATGCCGGTCAGCGCATCGGTATTCGATAATTGCTCAAGCTCCTTGTTCAAGGTCTGCAATTTGGTCCTGTATCGACGGACGACACATTCCCGTACAATCAAAAGCACGAGCAAAACCCCAAAACCCAAGAGGACATAGACGAGCAATCGGTAATCGCGCTTCTTTTCATAGGCGATGGCAATCCATTTGTTCAAAATCGTCAGTTTATCCGTCTCGGTCAGCGACGCGACCGCCTTTTCGAAGATGCTGAGTAACAAGGGCTGATCGTTTCTGACCGCGACCGACATCGTATAATGCACATCGGTCACGCCGGCGACTTTGATGTTCAATATTCCATGTTTTTGACTTTGGTAGGCAATCGTCGCGACCGTATCGAGATAAGCGAACACCTTACCGCTGGCGACCCATTCGAGCCCGCTATGGGCATCCTTGGCTTCGAGGATTCGTATATTCGGATATTTTTGCTTCAGTAAATCGAGCGCGGCAAAACCTTTGACGGTCACAAAGGTCTTGTGCAAAACAGTCCGAAAATCGGCAATGAACGGTTGATCATTGCGCGTGGCGATCACGATCGGATAGACATTGAACGGGCGCGTAAAATCCAGATACGCCAGGCGCTGAGGGGTCCTCGTCGCGCTGGATAGGATAGAGCATTTCCGCTGTTGGGCATATTCAAGCGACTCTTGCCAATCCGCCGTTTTTACCAAACGAATTTCCTTGCCTATCCGTTCGGCAAAAATTTTCTGGAAATCGGCGTTGATGCCGATATAGTCGCCCTGATCAGTCACAAAATCATAAGGCATCCAGTCGGGATCGACACAGACGCCGATAGGGTCGATGCGTTGCAAAAACTCGATTTCGCCGGCATTCAGCGGCAATGTGGAAACAGCGTTTTTCGGCACAAAGCGATCGGCCGCCCAAAGGGGAAAGCACAACGCAAAAATCAAAATCAGAACCTTGATGCGCATTTTTGAATGCCGACGACGACTTAAGCTTTTATTATGATAGGCAACTCAGTATAGCCGATATTCTTCGCGCTTGCACCCGCAGCCTAGGCCGGGGTTTCGCGGCGGCTGTGCCGGCATGCCGATACCAACGAACGCTTGACGGCCGTCCTTGACAAAAACCCAAGCCCGCTATTTGATATAGCCGCGCAATGCGGCAAGCGCCTGTGGCGCGGCTGTCTAAGGCGCATGATTTCCAGTCATCGGAGACACTGTCCGATAAAATTCTTTTCCCGTTGCCGCCTAACCCGGAGAGCCTGATGAAAACCGACCGTCCCGCCGCCGTGATCGAACGGCTTTCGGCCTTTCTGAACACCCCGCTCGATACACTCATGCAGCAACGGCTGGCCGCCGATCCTCGGCAACACGCGCTGCAATTATTCAAAAAAATGGCCGCCAACGTGCCGGCTTACCGGCAATTTCTTCAGGACCAAGGCACCGATCCCGACAAGGTCGCAGACTTCGAAGATTTTGCGATGCTGCCGCTCATGGACAAGGCGAACTATATGCAGAAATATCCGCTGCCGGCGCGCTGCCAAAGCGGCCAGCTCAGCGCTTGCGACCGCCTGGCAGTCTCTTCGGGATCGACCGGAATTTCGACCTTCTGGCCGCGCGCGATGACCGACGAACTGGACATCGCCCTGCGCTTCGAGCAGGTGTTCCGCCACAGCTTCCGCGCCGATCGGCGCGATACCCTGGCGGTCGTCTGCTTTCCGCTCGGCAACTGGGTCGGCGGCGTGTTCACGACCTCCTGCTGCTGGCATCTCGCGCAAAAGGGCTATCCGTTGACCGTCGCGACGCCGGGCAACAAGCCGGATGAAATCCTGCGCGTCGTGCGTGAGTTGGGACCCTATTTCGAGCAGACCGTGCTGCTCGGCTATCCGCCCTTCGTGAAGGATGTGATCGATGCCGGTTCCGCTCAGGGCATCGATTGGCCCATTTACAAAATCAAGTTCGTCTTTGCCGGCGAAGTGTACAGCGAAGAATGGCGCAGCCTGATGCTGCAACGCGTCGGCTCGACAGCGCCCTGCCACGACTCCGCCTCGCTCTACGGCACGGCGGACGGCGGCGTATTGGGCAACGAGACGCCGCTCAGCGTCGCGATCCGGCGCTGGCTGGCCGAGCATCCCGCTGTCGCCCGCGAACTGTTCGGCGAATCGCGCCTGCCGACCCTGGTCCAATACGATCCTTGCTGCCGTTACCTCGAATTGATCGACGGCGCCACCCTGGCGGTCACCGGCGACAACGGCGTGCCGCTGATCCGCTATCACATCGCCGACCGCGGCGGGCTGATCGACCATGCCGATTTGCTCGCTTTACTGAAAGCGCGCGGGCTGCCTGCGCTCGAAGATGAAGGCTTCGCCCTGCCCTTTGCCTGGATATTCGGCCGCGCCGATTTCACCGTATCGTTCTACGGCGCGAACATCTATCCGGAAAACGTGGTGGTCGGCCTGGAGCAGCCCGAGTTGACACCCTGGGTCAGCGGCAAATTCGTGATGGAAGTCAAAACCGACCGCGACGGCGCCGAATTCCTGGCGGTCGCGGTCGAACTGCTGCCCAGGGTTGCGGCGGACACGGACAAAGAGGCCGCCATCGCCGCGTCGATTCGCAATCAATTGCTCCGGCTGAACAGCGAATTCGCGAACTATGTACCGCCAGCCAAACAAATGTCTCGGATCGAATTACGGCCTTTCGGCGATCCGGATTATTTTCCTGTCGGCGTTAAGCACCGCTATACGCGGCGGAATGCGACCGGATGATTCCGTGCTCAGGGGCGTAATCTTGGCTCCAACGAGGTTCGCCCTAGCCAATAAGCAAAGTAAAAGTTTGCATTCCTCTGCATTGTCATTATAATATCGATTCGATACTAATAATGCTCGGAGGTCACTTATGCAATTCATCAAGACTATCACTCTGCTGGCCGCTGCAACCGGTTTGAGCCTGGCAAGCAGCGCGGCGATGTCCGAAACCGAAGGCTATCTGTCGATCTGGCGCTCTTCGGTCAAAGTCGCGGGAAAGGGTGACAATAAAACCCTGGCACTGGAAATCCAGACCGCGAAGCCGATCCCGGTGGACGGCAAATCCGGCGCCTTCGGCTATGCGGCGCTGACCGACAATGCGAATAATCTGCTCGTCGTGGTCACGCACCTGCCGATCGACGACAGCTCGCACGAAAATCAGGAAAGCGGCTTCCACACCCATGTGCTCGATTTAAAACAGCCGACGGCCGCCTGCGCGGGCGCCAACTTCGAGGTGGATCTGGAAAATTCGGCTAAAAACACCGCCTTCGACGCCGATTATCAATGGAAGGTCAATGGCAGTAAAATTTCGGTCGAAAATGTGCCGGTCAAGGATCTAGGCGATGCCGGCGTCGACACGATCGTTGCATTTACCTTGAAACCGGTGCTGAATGCCCAGCAAAAACCGACCAACCTTTGCGTGACCGTGACCGATAAAGGTTAATGCCGCCCCACCTCGATGGCGATACGAGTCTTCTGACTCAGGATTTCAGGTAAGATAACGCTTGTCCACTGCGAAAACAGCCAGCCCGATGTCGCTGGCTGTTTTTTCGCGCCGCCGTTTTTACCGCCTGTCATTCTTGCGAGGATCTTCATGCCGATCGGTAAATTATTCACGCTTATCGGTATCGCGCTGGCGTTGATCGGGCTTGTCCTGACTTATCTGCCCGGCCTCTTCGCCTGGTTCGGCAAATTGCCGGGCGATATCCGCATCGAAGACGGCAAAAAATTCATTTTCATACCGATCACTTCGATGATCGTGATCAGCCTGCTGTTAACTCTGCTGGCCAATTTATTTTTCCACAAATAAGTCCTTCCCTGCCGCTCAGAAAACAAGCGGGACTCCCCTGCCCCCCTCCTTATCCGCCTCGATTCGAGAACCTCGGTGCGCCAGCGTTTTTCCGATGGGATTCGCTATCTTGGCCGAACGGGAACTTTATCGCCTCATGATCGGCCTTTTGCATTACTATATCAATTATCAGCCGCTTTCACGGGAGTGAAATCATGATCCCCATCAGAGATACCGCACCATGCAATTCCCGCCCGGTAGTCACCTGGGGACTGATCGCGGTTTGTGTGAGCATTTTTGTCTGGATGCAGCTTTTGCCCTTTGAGATCAGCAATCCGCTGATTGCCCGCTTCGGCATGATACCGCTGCGATATTCGGACCCGGCATGGGCGGAACGGGTGGGCTTGCCTTTCGACGGCTATCTATCGTTTCTGACCAACCTGTTTTTGCACAGCAACTGGTTGCATTTGCTCGTGAATATGTGGTTTTTATGGATCTTCGGCGATAATGTCGAGGATAGGATGGGGCGCCTGTCTTTTTTGGCCTTCTATTTGCTGTGCGGCCTGATCGCGACGGCCTTGCAGTGGTATTTCGATCAGCGCCTGGAGATTCCGGTGGTCGGCGCCTCCGGTCCTATTGCGGGCGTGTTGGCCGCGTATTTTTTTCTCTATCCGCTGGAGCGCGTCATTCTATGGGTGCCGATCTTCTTGCTGCCGATCGTGGTCAGTGTCCCCGCCATCGCTTTTTTAGGCGTCTGGGTGATCATTCAACTGCATGATGCGACCACGTCACTCTTGTTCGAAGGCGGCGCGGCCAAGATGGCCTGGTGGGCCCACCTGGGCGGCTTTATTGCGGGTTTCCTGCTGTATCGCTTTTTCCTGAAGAAGCCGCCGGATGGAATAAAAATGGATGATTCGAGCAGCTTTAAGATATAATTCCCGATTAAAAAAAGAAAGCGCCTCGATGCGCTGTGGGTTCTTTTTTGACTAAAGTTTACTTAGTGGAATCAGGAAATTACGAGTCATATGAAAAAAATTAATGTTGCCTTGGTCAGGTTGCTCCAGTTCGTGGTGTTCGTCGTGTTCACCTTCGTGGTCATCACCTATTTCGGGGCGATGATTTTATTGCCTCTGGATGCGGTCACCTTGCTGATCAAGCTGTTCGGTCTGGTCGGCCTGCATGGCTTCATCGGTGCTGCTATCGCGATTCCAGCCGTGGCCTACCTGGGCTTGATCGTCTATCGGACGCCCGGCCTGTGCCCAATGATCATCGAAACCGGCGTCGATCTGGTCAAGATCGGCAAAGCCAAAGTCGAAGCGTTCAACGCGATCGCAAATTCGGTAAAAGCCTAGTTTTTCACCCCTTGCCCGGGGGAAAAGGCGTGACGGAGTTGTCCGCCACGCCTTTTTTATTGGGCGCATCAAAAAACATTACCACTTAAGGGGAATATGCTATTCTCCGCGCCGTTTGCTTTGCTTTGCATTGTATCAACTATTAATTGATTGAGGATCGTTATGTGTTTTAGTGCAAATATGTCGTTGGGCCTGGGTATCGTCGGCTTCGCCGCCTCAGGCGTTACGTTTATGGATAGAAGCGAAACCTTGCCGGTGCGCGCGGCCAGGGCCTTCGCAATCTTTCACTTTTCGTTGATGGAATTGATCCAGTATTTCGCGTACCCCGTCGTCGGACAATGCGGCTACGGCACCAACCAGTTACTCAGCGAATTATCGACCTATCATATCGCCTTGCAGTCCTTCGCGATCATGCCGGCCTTGGCGACCTATTCGACCGATCCCGGCGCCCTGAAACGCGCGACAATTGTCGGCGCGACCCTGAGCGGCTCGTTCATCCTGTTCAGCTTCCTGCCGAAAGAAATCCAGATATTCGCCATCCAGCCGAACTTCATCGGCGACATGATTTCCTGCCTGTATATGGGCACTTACCATGTCGCCTATGCGATTCAGAGCGCCCTCGGGCTGTTGGTGACCTGGGGCTCGTTGTTCGCGCTCGCGCTCAGCGCCTTCGTCTGGCCCAATAACTGGCGGATCGGCCTCTATCACGGCGTGATGGCGCTTTTCACTTTGTTCGTGCCGCAATGGCTGTTCGGCGTTTCGACCGGCGAAGCGGCCGCGATTTATTGCTTCTACTCGATCCCGATTACCGGCAGCTTCGTGCCGGCCTTCAAAAAATATTTTACGCCGAGTCCGACCGAAGCAGAGGCCGCCTTCGATCTGCGCGGCAGCGCCTGAGAATCGGCTAGTTCCCTGCACGAGGCAGACGGGAAATCAGCCGACTGCCTCGGCAAGAACGCGACCTCTCCTTCGATTTGTTTGAGGAAATCCTGATGAACGACACACGCTGGAATCCGGAAAAACCGGCCGTGATCATCGCCCTCTGCGCGGTCGGCCTGATCAATGCGATACAGATGATCAATCTGGTATTTTCGCCGATGTCCAAACAGGTCGGCGCGCTCTACCCGGCCTATTTTGCGTTTTCGGTGGCGTTGAGCCTGGTCTGCATCGCCGGCTTGTGGCTGCTCAGGCGCTGGGCGGCATTCGCCTATACCGTCTTGCTGATCTGCAATCAACTCGTGCTGATGAAGATGGGTTACTGGGAGATCACCGCCGCGATCATTCCGGGCGCGATCATCCTGTTGCTGTTCAAGCATCTGGACAGCTTACGCTAAGGAATCGCTCATTTTCTACAGGGGCGGAACCCAAATCCTGCCCCGACCATCTCCTGCACACCTGTCATACAAACCGTTATAAAATAAGCGGATTGAGCCAACCTTTTTTGAATCGTTTTATGAAATCGCCTATCATCGTTAGCGCCGTACAACAGCCCTGCCATCTGGACAGGCAAAGCAACCTCGACTTTTCGATCGAGAAAATCCATGAAGCCGCGGCCGCCAGGGCCGATCTGGTGGTGCTGCCCGAATTGCACCTGGGACCTTATTTCTGCCAAAACGAAGACTATCATAACTTCGACCTGGCCCAGCCGATTCCGGGCCCCACTACCGAAATTTTGTCCGCCGTCGCGAAAAAATTGAAGATCGTGATCGTTTCGACGATTTTCGAAGAAAGAGCGCCGGGCCTGTACCACAATACCGCAGTCGTCTTCGACAAGGACGGCCGGATCGCCGGCAAATACCGCAAAATGCATATTCCTGACGATCCGGGCTTCTACGAAAAATATTATTTCACGCCCGGCGACCTCGGCTTCACCCCGATCGAGACCTCGATCGGCAAGCTCGGCGTGCAGGTCTGCTGGGACCAATGGTACCCGGAAGGCGCGCGGCTGATGGCATTGGCCGGCGCGGACCTGTTGATCTATCCGACCGCGATCGGCTGGGACCCGAACGACACCAAGGAAGAACAGCAGCGCCAGTTGAACGCCTGGATCACGATCCAGCGCGCGCATGCGGTCGCGAACGGCATCCCGGTGATTGCCTGCAATCGGATCGGTTTCGAGCAGGCGCCCGACCAGGAAGCCGGCGTCGGCATCAATTTCTGGGGCAACAGCTTCATCGCAGGCCCCCAGGGCGACATCCAGGACAGCGCGGATGCGAGCGAAGTGAAAGTCCTGACCACGACGCTGGACCCGGCGCGCAGCGCGCGCGTCCGGCAGGTCTGGCCGTTCCTGCGCGACCGCCGGATCGATGCCTTCGGCGACATCACCCGGCGTTTTATCGACTGAAGCGTTCACTAAAAAGCCGCCTGCCCGGACCATCCGGACAGGCGGCTTCTTATCAAAGGCTCAATCCGCTTTCCATTTGATATTGCAGCCCATGCTCGGAATCTGCTGCGGATCGATCGTCCGGCCCGCGAGCAGATTGTCGAGCGCCGCGCGCAGATCCGCGCCGGTCAGCGGCACCTCGTTCTTCGGCGTGGAGCCGTCGAGGCGTCCGCGATAAACGCAGGCCAACGCCGCATCGAACAGGTAAATATCGGGCGTGCAGGCGGCCTTATAGGCTCTGGCGGCGTCCTGGCTTTCATCATACAGATACGCCGCGAAAGGCCGCCCCCATGCTTCCATCAAGGCCTTCATCTTATCCGGCGCATCGTCGGGATAATTTTGCACATCGTTCGCACTGATCGCGATCGTCGCGATGCCCTTGTCCTTGTATTCTTTCGCGATTGCGATCAACTGGTCCTTCACATGCAGCACATAGGGGCAGTGATTGCAGATGAACATCACGATCGTGCCCTTGTCGCCTTTCAGGTCCTGTAAACCGAAAGTCCTACCGGTCACCGTATCGGGCAATAAAAAGTCCGGCGCGATCGCGCCGAGCGGGATCATTTGGGATAACGTTTCCGCCATGGTCGAGTCTCCTTATCTTAAAGTTTGAAGTCCGACCGATTATAAATCGATCCTGATAACGGATAAACCTTTGCTTGCGTTCACAGTTTGACTGTCGACGGGCAAAGCATAAGACCCTTTTGCAGAGAATTGCGTATAATAGCGGGGTTTATGGAGCCGAACCGGATCGGATGGAGCACTTTTATGACCACACCCAAACTTTTCGATTACCCGCTTTTCGCCTTAGGATTCAGAGCGTTCTTTGTACTGGCCGGCCTATCGGCGCTGTTGCTGATCGTGCTGTGGAATGCGATCTATAACGGCAAGCTGAGCGCGGCCAATTATTTCGGCAATGTCAATTGGCATGCGCATGAGATGCTGCTCGGCTATTCCGCCGCGGTAATCGCCGGTTTTCTGCTGACCGCGGTCAAAAACTGGACCTCCTCCAGATTAACGCCGACCGGCGACCAACTGGCGACCCTGAGCCTGATCTGGCTGTACGGACGCATTGCGCCGTTTTATGCGGGGCTGTTGCCCGATGCGGTGATCGCGGCGATCGATTTTGCCTTCCTGCCCGCGCTGGCCTATCAGATCGCCAAACCGATCCTGGCAACCCGGCAATACGTCAATCTGATTTTTGTCGGCATCTTGCTGGTATTGACCGCTGCGAACGGCCTGATCCACGCCGGCATTCTGACGTCGCTCCCGCATCTGACCTGGCTGGGCCTGCAACTGGCGGTCGCGACAATCGTGTTGTTGATTCTGGTAATCGCAGGACGCGTGTTTCCGTTTTTTACCGAACGCGGCTTGCCGGGCATCCGCGTCAACAGCCAACCGCTGTATGAATACGGCGCGATCGGCAGCGCGGTGCTGGTGTACGGCCTGCTGCTGGCCGGCGTTTCGGGAACACTGTTGGCGCTCGCTTCGAGCCTTGCGGTGCTGTTCAATTTCGCGCGCATCTGGGGCTGGTATGTGCAGCGCGTCTGGTATGTGCCGTTGCTGTGGGTCTTGTATGCGGGTTACGGCTGGATCATTCTGGGCTTTGGCCTGACCGCGCTGTCCGCGTATGGCAAGGTGTTGCCGTCCCTGCCCCTGCACGCCTTTACGGTCGGCGGCATCGGCGTCTTAACCCTGGGCATGATGGCGCGGGTCTCCCTCGGCCATACCGGCCGGGCGCTGCGCGTTTCGAATGCGATGGCGATAGGCTTCATCCTGCTGAATGCCGGGGCCCTGATCCGGGTAGTACTGCCGATTGCCTTGCCCGACTGGTACGGCACGCTGGTTTATGCATCGATGCTGTTCTGGCTGGCCGCGTTTGCGCTGTTCGTCTATGTGTATTCCCCGATATTGACGGCCCCGCGTGTCGACGGCCAGGCGGGTTAACTGGACGATGGCGCTTACGACCGCTTTGCCAAATAATCAATGAATAGCCCCTCCTCCGCGCTGCCCCGCATCGCCCTGACGCCCGGCGAACCGGCCGGCATCGGCCCCGATCTTTGCATTCAGATCGCACAACAGGATTTGCCTTGCGAAGTGGTCGTGGTCGGCAGCGAAGCCTTACTGGCCGAGCGCGCTGAACTCTTGGGCCTCCCTATCCGGCTGAAGCGCTTTGACGGCGCCTCGACTCCCGCGCCGCACCGACGCGGGGAATTGTCGGTATTGCCTGTCGAGCTGATCGAGCCGGCGCAATGCGGACGCCTGAATCCCGCCAACAGCCCTTATGTGCTCAAAACGCTGAACAAAGCGGTCAAAGGCTGCATCGACGGCCTGTTCGACGCGATGGTGACCGGTCCCGTGCACAAAGGCGTGATCAACGATGCCGGCCAGGCGTTTACCGGACATACCGAATACATCGCCGGCATCACCGGCGGCAACCCGGTGATGATGCTGGCGACGCCCGGCCTCAGGGTCGCCTTGGTCACCACCCATTTGCCGCTGGCCGATGTCAGCCGGGCGATCACACACAGCCGCCTGCGCCAGGTCATCTGCGTGCTCGAACACGATTTACGCTGCCGTTTCGGCATCGAAAGACCGAAGATCCTGGTCTGCGGCCTCAATCCGCATGCCGGCGAAAACGGCTACCTGGGCCGCGAGGAGATCGACGTGATCGAGCCGGTGCTCGACAACCTGCGCCGACAAGGCATGAATCTGCACGGCCCGTTGCCTGCGGATACCTTGTTTACGCCCAAATATCTACTAGACGCGGACGCGGTGCTGGCGATGTATCACGATCAAGGCTTACCGGTCCTGAAACACATGGGCTTCGGCCAGGCGGTCAACATTACCCTGGGCTTGCCGATCATCCGCACCTCGGTCGATCACGGCACCGCCCTGGATTTGGCCGGCACCGGCAAGGCCGAGACCGGAAGCCTCTTCTATGCACTGCAAACCGCCGCGCAAATGGCGATCGGAAGAGAGAAATAAGATGGCGCATATGGCACGCAAACGTTTCGGGCAGAATTTTCTGCATGATCAGTCGGTGATCCGCCAGATCATCGCCTGCATCGGTGCCCGGCCCGGTCAGCATTGGATCGAGATCGGCCCCGGCCAAGGCGCATTGACCGAGCCGCTGCTGCAAGCCGGCGTGCGTCTCGACGTGGTCGAACTGGACCGCGATCTGGTGGTCTTATTGAAGCAAAAATTTGCCGGCCGAGAGAACTTCACCATTCACAGCGCCGATGCATTGAAATTCGACTTTTCGGCGCTGGCAAAGGAAGGCGAAAGGCTGCACATCGTCGGCAATCTGCCTTATAACATTTCGACGCCGTTGATGTTTCATCTACTGAGCAGCGCGCCTTGCATCGAAGACATGCATTTCATGCTGCAAAAAGAAGTCGTCGACAGATTGTGCGCGGAACCGGGTAATAAACAATACGGCCGGCTCAGCGTGATGATGCAATATGACTGCGAGGCGGAACATATATTCGATGTGCCGCCGGAAAGCTTCGATCCGGCGCCGAAGGTGATGTCGTCTATCGTTCGGCTCACGCCGCACCGCCAACGGATGGTTCAGGTCGATAGCCGGGAAAATTTGAATCGTGTCGTCACGCATGCCTTCTCGCAGCGCCGAAAAACCTTGCGCAACTCATTGAGAGACCTGATTTCCGATGACGAGATGAATGCATTGGCTATCGACCCGAAACTCAGGGCGGAAAATCTGACGCTGGAAGACTTTGCGAAACTGAGCAATCTGCTGGATATTGAGCCGCAAACCGAGCCCCCGGAAGAGGGCGAAAAATGATGCGACAAAATGCCACATTCCCATCTTGACAAATCTGATTAGAATATTAAGTGGCTCCTGAGATGCAAGATTCCCGACGGGAATCCGGAGTTACTTATCCTTCTCTGATGCGGTCTAACCCACCGCATTTTTTTTGCCCGCCGTTTTTTGCCTCCCGCTTTCGCCTGATCCCATCCCCTAATTTTATTGCTCCGCCACGGGGGACAATCGCCGTCAAAATTTGTCTTATTCTTGCGCTTTCAACATCCCAAGTTAAAAACGCGATCGGCTGGGCATCAAAAATAATTTATTAGAAAATCGTTGGCGTTTCTGATAAATTTCAAGCGTTAAACCCAGACACTTGCTGCAAGTTGCAAAAACTTTCGCCTAACTTAATTATCGAGGGCTGCCGGCAAGAATTGCCGTGTTTGATGATTTTTTAATTAACAAGTAGGAGGATTTATGGCTATTTTAGATTCGACCCCTATAGAAATTCAGGCAACGGTTGCCGGCGTGCTGATCCTGCTGATCATCACCTTATTCGAAATCATCAATTTGCAGCGTGCAAGGAAACTGCATCGGCAGGAACTGCATGCCATCGCAAACGGCGAGATTCCGGCACAGAAACAACACCTGATCCCGCTATTCAGCTTGAGTATACAGTTTATTTTCGGCTTCGCCGCATTCGCCCTTTTCGTGTGGTGGATGATGTATCTGATCATCCTCGAAAATCCAGGCCTGGCCGTGGTCGCCGGCGTCTCCGCATTTATCGGCGTGATAACGCCTTTCATCGTCTGGAGTGCCTGCCGCAAGGCGGACCAGGAAACAGCTGCAGCGATCCAGGCTGCCGGGCAACGTCGTCAACAAGCCGCGCGCCAGGAAAGGACTCCCGAAACGCCGACGGTGCAAACCGTCGCTGCCAGCGTTATAGAAGAAACCGTATCCATCCCGGCCGAAATCGCCGTGATCGATCCGTCGCCGGTTGCCGAGCCTCGGCCGGCAGCGGAACCGCAGCCGAAAGTCGAAGTGGAAGCGCAGCCTGCGTCCGCGCCGTATCCGAAACCCGATCCGGCGCATGAACAGCCCCAGGATTCTATGCTGCGCCGTCATTTCATCACCCACCTGGCCGCGGCAGCCAAGCCTTCAGCGCCTGCCCGATCGACCGACTCCACGCCTTCAGTGCCGACCCGCCCGACCGACTCGATGCTGGCCCGCCATTATGATGCGATGCTGGCGAAGCGGACGGCGGTGGATTCCGCCCGGCCGGTTGTAACACCTGTAACACCTGTAGCGTTTGCAGCCGCAAAGTCATGCAGCAGCGGATGCTCCGATCCTGTCAAGCTGCCCGAAGACTCGTTGCTCAGACGGCATTTCTTGGCGACATTTCCGGTGAAAATTGAAGCGCAACAGCCATTGCCCGAGCGTCCGACCGATTCGATGCTGGGCCGGCATTTTGATGCATTCAATGAAGTTTTGCTGGCTGCGGGCTGAATAAAACCCGGTAGCGGCAGAGACGAAGATCAGGCTGGGCGGAAGACGTGGTTTCCGTCCGTAGATTTGAAGGACGGGGCGAACGCCCCGTCCCGGGTGTAGCCAGGATTAAATCATCCTGATTATTTCTTTTCAGCCGCCGGCTTGGCTTCTTCCTTTGCAGGCTCTGCGGCCGGTTTCGCGGCTTCTGCTGGAGCGGCGGTTGCAGGTTCCGCAGCTGGAGCCGCCTCGGCTGCCGGCGCTTTTTCTTCCGCAGGTGCAGGCGCTGGCGCAGCCTCGGCCGGCGCCGCTTCTTTGCCGGCAGCGCCTTCAGCGGCCGGTTTTTGTTCCGCACCCGCAGCAGGCGCTTCGGTTTTCGGTTTTTCTTCGGTCAGCGGCACCAGAATCTCGACTTTTGCCTGCTGACGCATCCCTTCAATCATTTTTTGGAATTTTTGACGTTGCAGGTAAGGCGTCAATTGGTCCTTGACCGCTTCCAGTGGAGGAGGCGTTTGCTTGCGGGAATCTTCACGCAGGATCACATGCCAGCCGAATTGGGTTTGCACCGGCGCGGCGGTGTATTTGCCTTTTTCGAGTTTGGCGACCGCTTCGGAGAAAGGCTTGACCATTTGGTCGGAGACAAACCAGCCCAGATCGCCGCCGTTTTGTGAATCCTTCGCATCGATCGAATTTTTGTTCGCCAACTTCGCAAAGTCGCCGCCCTTGTCGAGTTCGGCGATGATCTTTTTCGCTTCATCCTCGGTCTTCACCAGGATATGACGCGCCTTGTATTCGGTGCCGGCTTCGGCAGCGACCTTGGTGTCATACTCGGCCTTCACTTCCGCATCGGTGACCGGATTGGTCTTGAAGAAGTTTTTCAGTTCGGTCTGGGTCAGGATAGATTTTTTGGCATCTTCCAGTTGTTCCAGATATTCAGGCGACTTGTCCAATTGTTTTTGCAGCGCATCCTGAACCAGCAATTCGCGCTGAATCAACTCTTCGACCAGCTTTTCTTTGGGGAAATTTGCGCCATGCGCACGCGTGGCGATTTCTTTTTCCAGGGCTTCCAGTTGCGCCTTGCTGATGTATTTGCCGTTAACCGAAGCGACCGCGTCTTCTTTTTTGACAATGCTTTCGATCGGCGCCGAGGCAGAGGGGGCGCCAGTATCACCGGATTGTTGTTCACAACCGACAACCAGGCCGGCGCCTGCGACGAGCAATGGGATGATTTTTTTATTCATCGATTAATTTCCTTTGGTTTCTTCTGAGGGGGTAAGTGCATTAATGCCCAAGGCATGAATTTGTTGCTTCATCAGATCACCGAGCGCCTGATAAATCATCTGGTGTCTTTGCACCATGGATTTGCCTTCAAACTGCGGCGACACAATCGTGACATGATAATGGCCGCCGCCGCGGTTGCCGGCATGTCCGGCATGCGCCGCGCTATTGTCGATAATTTCGAGCGTTTGCGGTGCGAGGGCTTCGGTGAGTAATTGCTTGATCAATTGCGCTGTCATTGAGGAAAGACCTTTTTAAACGGTTTGACGATAACCTTGGCATAAACGCCGGCTTCGATATAAGGATCGCTGTCGGCCCATTGCCGCGCGGCCTCGAGGCTCGCGAATTCGGCAACGACCAGACTGCCGCTAAAACCGGCGTCGCCCGGATTTTCGCTGTCGATCGCGGGATGCGGACCGGCCAACACGAGCCGTCCCGCGTCCTGAAGCGCCTGCAGTCTTTGCAAATGTTTCGGGCGGACGGCCAGTCTTTTGGCCAGACTATTCTCTACGTCTTCACTGATGATCGCGTATAACACGGATTATTCCTCGGTTTCCGGAAGATGTTTATAAATCAACGCGACTTGCCCGAGTAGAAAAACAACCATCAGCCCCGGCACCACGAAAGTTTTGAACATGACCCATTCGTCGGTGCTGTAGTGATACATCACATAGACGTTGATAAAGCCGATGCTTAGGAAGAAGATCGCCCACAGCGTATTCAGACGCCGCCAAACCGCATCGGGCAGGGTCAGATTGGCCGACAGCATTCGTTCGATCACCGTTTTTTTACCGACAAACTGGCTGCCCAGGAAGACCACGCCGAACAGCCATTCGATGATCGATAATTTCCATTTGATGAACTGCTCGTTTTGCAGAATGATCGTGGCTCCGCCCATCACTAGGATTAAGCCTAAGGTTATCAACTGCATCGTGCTGACCTTACGGGTCTTATACCAACTGATGGCAACCTGCAGAATGGTCGCGACAATCACGACGCCGGTGGCGACGTAAATATCGTAAAACTTATAGGCGATAAAAAATAAAACGATCGGAAAAAATTCGAGTATCGGATTCATGCGGCTGGTGCGATGGAGGACGCAGTGTTTTCGTTAGTGTTGGATGTAAACTCTGATGGTGCGGTCATGACCAGAAAGAGCCCGAGCAAAGATAATGGGGATGGCGACGGCTAAATTCAAGGCCGCTTTTCCCGCTGTCATGAAACGGTCCCATTTGCCTTCAACTTTCGCTGTTTTCGTCGTATCCGCTGCCGGAAAAATGTTAATTCAGCTGAGATCGCCGTGACCGCCTTTCGCGGTTGGGGCAGGAACCTGCAAGTTCCGAGGTCGTGGACTGTTAGTCCATCAGGAATGGGTTGGTATTATAATGGTGACGCGGTGAAATGTACATCATTCGACTTTTGGATTCTGATAAAATGGTTTTGAATTACAGGAGAATAGGTATGGATAAACAAACACAGACAGAAATCGAGGCGGCGGCCTTTAGACGGCTGCTCGCACATTTTCAACAGCATACCGAGGTGCAGAATATCGATTTGATGCTGCTGGCCGATTTTTGCCGGAACTGCCTGGCCAAATGGTATGCGGCGGCCGCGCAGGAACGCGGCGAAGCGGTCGATTATGAACAAGCCCGGACGATCGTCTATGGCATGCCTTATCAGGAATGGCGCGAGAAATATCAGCAGGAGGCAACGCCCGAGCAATTGGCCGCGTTCGAGCTGAAGCAGAAACAAAAATCCTGAGCGTCGAGCCCTCGCTCTTCTCCGCGCTTCAGGCGTTAACGCATTGGCGGCTGATCGACTTTGTAAACGGACAGAAAACCGCCCCAATGGCTCTGGTAAACCAGGCTGACGCCCGCAGGCAATTGTTTTAACGAATCGACAAAAGGCAGGAGCCGCACCAGCAGCGAGTTTTTCGCTTTCGCATCGGGCGTGGACCAGACCCGGTAATAATTGCCCTCTTTCTGCGCCAGATAATTGCCCTCGCCGGTTTCATTAGCCCAGCGCTTGACTTGGGCGATATCCCCGTGCAGATCGTTGCCCGCCGGAATATTTTTAGCATCGAGCGCCAAGGGCGCACCGCCGTAGGCGGCCAGCTCGGCCAGATGCAAGAGCAGATCATTGTTGACCAGCAGATAGACGGGGCGCGAGGCGCCGAAATGCGCGGCGATCTCGGCGATAGCTTTGTCGCTGTCCATAGTCAGCCAGCGCGCCATTTGCGTCAAGCGCGCGCCCTCCTCGGCCGATGCCGCGGGCAGATTGTCCTTCAACGCCTTCCACACCGGATTGACGAAGGTCTGCATGGCCGGCCTCTGCAACCAGGGCGCCTTGCCACTCAGGTAACGGATGCGCTGACCATCGTCCCACCAGCTCAGAAACAGGGCGTCTTCCGGCGCCTTGCGGGCAATCACATCGGCGGCGGACTGCCAAACATCATGACGCAAGCCGGTCGGACTGGAAGCAATCTCCTGCGCGTCCTTCGGAAACAGCACCGCGCCCTGTTGCATGCCTTCGTTATCCTGATAGCGGGCAAGCAGCAGATCGAATAGATCCTTGCCGTCCTGGCTAAAGATATAGCGTTCGACCGACTGCGCAGGGAAACGGCCCGGCGCACCGGTCTGTGCTGCCGGCGCATGGCGGACAGCAAGTTGTTCACCGCCATCCGCCTGCATCGCAGGCGAGGATGCCCATTGCCGGTACAACATCGTGCCGCCCGTTGCGAGCAGCACGATACTGAGCAACAAAAGCAGTGCCTTCCTTGTTTTTTCAGACATCACTTGGACTCTTCGCCCTGTTCGCTGGTTTCTGCTTTTTTGAATCGAAAAGGTCCAAACACCTTATAGGCGACGCCAAGCCCCAACACGATCAATAACAGGCCGGTGAAACTCAGGCCACTGCCACCTTCTTTGCTCTTTGCCGTTGATGCCGGTGCGGCTACTGCTTTACTGCCGGCCGCTGATTTCCCTGACGCCTCGCGCAGGCGGGTGTCTTCATCCATGATTTCGGCATAGTCCTTCATCAGCTCCGACCAGCCTTCGGTGTAAGTGAAGCCGCCCGGATTGGTGTGGAACATGCCTTTATAATGTTTGATCAAATCATGCTCCCACATGTCGGCATGGATACGCTCGACGCGACTGGGGTTGTTGCCTTTCGCCCAGAACAACTGGAAGAAGCCGCCCGGCGCATCCTTTTCCGGCGCCGGCGGATGGGGGCGATTGGTTTTCTGCCCAACCAAGAGGCCGTCGTCATAAAGCTGAGTGACAACTTTCTTGGCTTCCTGCTCCACGGCCAAGGCTTGTATGGTGCCCTTGTCGGCCGCATCCAGATAGGCCTTCGCGAAGCTGGCCGAATGGCACAAGCTGCATGTATCGACCCAGGCCTGTTTGCGGTCCTCGAACCAGGAATGGCCGAGGTTGTCGGCGATGGCCGGCGTCGGGTTGAATGCCCAGCGCACTTTGCGCACCAGATTGTGGGAATAGCCGCCTTTGTATTCGAAGTGGCAGACCTGGCACGTCGGCGCCGTATAGCCGCCCTTCGCGATCGCGTCTTTCAGCGGGACCTCGAAATTCCACTTGGCTTTACCCTGCGTTTGATACACGGTGCCGTGCTTGGACATCATGAAGTTTTCAAACTCATTGTGATCCGCGCCGTTGTGGCAGGTGGAGCAGGCTTCCGGCTGCCGGGCTTCGGCGGCGGAAAAGCTGTGGCGGGTATGACAGCCGTCGCATTTGTTTTGCTGGTAATGGCACATGTCGCAGCCTTGCGCAACTTCCCGTTCCGGCATGGCCGCCCAGATGGTGTTTTCGACGTTCGCTTCCCAGTCGACCGCATGGGAAGGATGGCCCTTGCCCCACTGTTTCTGCGGCCATTCCTGGTTTTTTTCCGACTCGGCTTCGGCGAATTCATCCAGGTGGCAGGTGCCGCAGGCCGCGCGGTCCGGCATCACCAGATTCTCGGCGTGGTTGACTTTTTCTTTACCGACACCGCCGTGACAATCGATACAGCCGACCTGATCGAGCGGCTGGCCTTGTTTCAGGAGACCCTGTTTGACCAGGTTGCCTTCCACTTCGGCCAGCTTTTGCTTTTTGTAGGCGCGCACATCGCTGTCCGGCAGGTTTCGAATCGCGGAAAGATTACTGTGGACGCTGTTTTTCCAGGCATGGAATGCGCCCGGCGTGGAGGCTTCATGGCAAGTGGCGCAGGCAGCGCGGCCAAATTCGCCCTGAACGGTTTTGGGCGGCTTGTAGAAATCCTTCGGATTCCAGTATTTCTGGATTGGAATCGGCTCCCAATAGGCGGCGTGCGATCCCTTGCCGGGGTGCGCGTCATAATAATTCTTCTTGAGCTGTTCAAAATCGGGTTTGTCCGTGCCGGCAACCCCGATGCCGCTGAACCCCATTAGGCTGAATAACAACATCAGCAAAGTAAGCATCTTGTATCTCATAATGCACCCCTGTAACCGGTCTTTATTGCTATTTTGTATCGATTCAATACTAAAGTCTAGCGCAATACGCGTCAGAATAAAACAACTAATGCAAGGGGGCCTACGGTTGTCAGATGTACAGGGGCATGATTCATGCCGATGATCCTGCGTCCTATCTGTAAGGACGTTTCTTGTCCTAACCTCTTTGCCGGATAGAAAGACGCAATACGCTCGTTGCCGATGTTTCCTGCAACCAGGCGCCGCTCTCGAAATGCTGAATAAAAAGTTTACCGATGGAGTAAGTGATGCCGGCCGCAACGACCGGTCGGACAACGGGATGGCCGACTGCTGTCAAGCTGGGTAGGATTTTTCTGATGCTACTTCCCAGATAAACGCTAATCCATTCGGAATGCGCGCCACCGAGAATAGCGGCTACGATCGCTTTATTCTTTTGCTTGCTCATGTGGGTACCGTAAAGCCCGCAGAGGTCGCACAGTATTTTGCTTAACACGCCATCTACGGCGATCTGATATAACAAAACCGTCGGAATCAGTCCCATGCCACTCGATAACAACGTATAGCGGTTGACGATTTTCAGCACCCGTCGCCTTAACTGTTGTTGTTCGATATTTCTCGCGCGAGAGCGGGATAGGTGGGTTCGATCATCATTAACCATGTCAAAGCCCTCTGGACTGTTATTATCGAATATACCCGCAGCCTCTGGAATGAAAAGCCTTTACTTTTACCATCGCTTGCCTATAAAAAGCCAAGGAATACAAAGTTAAAACGTCGAGTTCACCCTCACATGCTTTCGGTATAAAACAAAAGACTCGCTGCCAACAATAAAAGGGAGCCCAAAAGCAGCAATATCGTAAACAACCATGAGGATTTATCCTGATGTGTAGGCGCCGATTGGACTTTGCCAACAGGTGGGCTTTCCATTCTTCTTGTATCGGACTCGATCGTCTCGGTGTTTTCCTTTAAGTACGAAGCCTGCGGTGCAACCTTTTGCTGCGTTTCCTCCCCGCGACGATTCACCAGCCGCAGAAAAACTTCACCGCCTAAGCCTATTTCATCAGCTGCCTGTCTCACGCTATCCAGATCAACGATCGTTTTGTTGGCTTCATAGCTAATACGAAGCGCCCTGTCGCAAAACGTATTAATTAAACGAGGTGTGCCGCGAGCCGCATAGATGACGGTTTCAAGGGCATCGTCAGTAAAAATGCTCGACTGACTCCCCGCGACTTTCAATCGATGCAGAATATACTCATACGTTTGCAAAGGCGTCATTTGGCCAATCGATTCCAGCCAGGCAATGCGCTGTTTGAACGACTCCAGATTCGGCCTGTTCAATTTAACAAGGAAGTCATCCTGCCCAACCAGGAGTATTTGAATAAGCTTGAAACTGCCTTGTTCCAGATTATTCAAAAGCCGGACGCACTCCAGCACCTCGTCGGCTATTTTATGCACCTCATCTATAATCAACAGGCAGCGATTGCCCTCATTGAGAAGCTTGAGTAAAGATTCCTTAATATCCTTTAACACAAAAACTCTGCCGGGCAATTGAGGGCTGATATGCAATTCTTGTGTCAGAAAAAGCAGCAATTCTTCACTGGTCTCGGGAGGCTCGCCTAACCAGATGATTCTGGTTTGTTCGGGAACGGATATGATGAGTTTTTGACTCAAGGTGGTTTTCCCTGTGCCGATTGGCCCCGCCACCACCATCAAGCCTTTGCCCGCCGACAAACTATCGATCATGCGGCTGAGCACACGGCTATAATCGCCTTGGTTGAAAAAGCATGACGGATCAGCAACATTTTCAAACGGCATGTTTTGTAATGCAAAATGATTTATATACATACTACCTTGTTCCAGATTGTTCAAAAGCCGGACACATTCCAGCACATCGTCGGAAATTTTATGCGCTTCCTCCATAATGACCAGGCAACGATTGCCCTCGTTATGGAGTTTTAGCACATACTCCTTAATATCTCTTAAAACAAAAGTCCTGTCGGGCGATTCAGGGCTGATTTGCAATTCTTGTGTCAGAAAAAATAACAGATCGTCACTGCTAGCGGGCGGCTTCGCTAACCAGATTATTCTAGTATTCTCGGAAACAGACGCCATGAGTTTCTCAGTAAAGGCGGCTTTTTCCGAACCACTCGGGCCCGCCACCACCATCAAGCTTCTTTCCGCCCATAGACTGTCCATCATTCGACTGAGCAAATACCGATAATAGTCTAGGTCGAAAAAATATACCGGATCAGGCAGATTTTCAAAGGGCAGGCTTTCTAAGGACAAACGATTTCCAGGCAAAGTACAACTAAACTATTTCTGTCGAGCAGGCGAGAGTTTTATCTCCACTCGGCGATTCTTCGAGCGGCCCGCTTTGGTACGGTTGGAAGCCACCGGAACAGCATCGCCAAGCCCCTTCACAATGATTCTGTCGCCGGCGACGCCTTTTTTCTTCAGCAGTCGGGCGATAGACGTTGCCCGCAGCATCGAGACGATTTTATTCCACTTTGAGGCTTGCAAATGGGTGAAGCCATCCGGTATCGATTTATCGGCATGTCCCTCAACAATGACTTTATCCGAAGGCTGCGCCTGGATAAGTGGGATAATGTTATCGATCGCTTCTTGTGCGCTGGCTATGGGTATTGCCACTCCTGGAGAAAACGAGCCATCACCCAGAACGAGCAGCGTCACCGGTCCCTTTGGAGGAGAAGTTTTTTCCTCTGCCGCGATTGGCTTGACTAACTCTGGCGATTTTTCATCGAGTGGCGGGATAGTTGCCTCCGGGACGGCTTGCAGTGATTGCGTAGTGCGCAAATCCCCCCGGCTTGTATCAATTGCATTATCGATTTGCTCAACCTTGCCTTCAAACTGCGTGATGGATGACTCTAGCTTATTATCGGCCTCGGAACTCTGCGTTTGTTCCTGCATCGGTTTATCAATAGACTGATCGAATGATTCTGACGATGCATAGGCCTCTGTTTTGCCTCCTTGTGAAGCTGGTTCTCTCCGCAAAGGGATTAACAGTGCCGAAATAAAAATCAATAGGGACACCCCATACAACGTAAATGAGATCACGGTAATCGCTCTGCGCATTGCAATGCTCCGGTTATTGTTCCCCATAGAATCCACTTCGACCCGTGAAAATCCTCTGTTCCCGATTCGAACCGGGTCGTAGCGGAGCCGAGGGAGAAATCTCAATAGCAGCTCAAAGCATCCCAGCACCACCGAATGGCACGTCCAAAGCCATAGATTGCCGCCAGCAGGACAATGACCGTGATCTCATCGGTATTTTCAAGGCACTTTGCCTAGCTCTCCGAGAGCTTGCCCTGCGTTTCCCATAAAGCCGGCATCAATCAGACAACCCCGCCACTTAATCCTATCATAAGTTTTTATGCAAATTTCATAAATTTCATTACAAGATTAGGGTTATTGCTTTCAAGAAGGTTATGCGATTTTCCTGTTGCTGTCATGCCGGATTGACGGGGATTCCTATAGAAAAAACGCTAGCCCTTAGTCATTGGTTTGTGACGAGGTGAGCTAGTGTGACGCTCGAATTACCAATAACTGGTCTGTTAGAGTAGCATCGGGGGCAAGAGGTTTCAAAGCGTGTTCAATATTTGCCAGGATGGCTAACCTTGGTGGGATTTAAGGCACACTCAGGCACGAAGCCAGGCAATCGCGAACGTTGGATTTCCTTCGTTCGCCCATTCTATGCGCCGGACTGCCGAGTCAGACCAAGACGCAGGGCGACAGCCAGCGCTTCCTGATACTCTGCCGCGCTGACAGAGCGGGACAGCTCCGGGATGCCGCCGGCCCGGTAGCAGGGATAGTACTGGTCCATCAGATTCAGATAAGTGCCCGTGGAAATCTCGCGGGCGATGAACTCCAGCACCTTCCCGGTCCCGGCCAATCCGTTCGGCAGAACCAGGTGCCGTACCCACAATCCCCGATAGGCCAGGCCATTCTTGTCCAATTGTAAATCGCCGACCTGACGATGCATTTCCCTGACCGCCGCTTGATTGACCTCCCAATAATTGCGCACATGGGAATAGCGGTGGGCGATCGCAGAATCGCCGTATTTCATGTCCGGCATATAGATGTCGATCACGCCATCCAATAAGGCGAGTGCCTCGGGGCTGTCGAATCCGCCGGTATTATAGACCAGAGGCAGCCTGAGCCCTTGATGGGCCGCGATCAGAGTCGCTTCGAGCACGTCTTCTTCGCCGTGATGGGGGCCGTAGCTGTAAACGACGGCGCGCTCGCCGATCCGGCATACCGCGCCCTGAACGGTTCGGATGCGATCCACACGGCAATAGCGCGCGCAGAGGTCGCAGTCTTGCAGATGCCGGCGGGCAATACGGACGCGCTGTTCCAGTTCACCGCTTTCAAGCAAAGCCAGATAAGCGGCCTGAAAGCCAGCATGGGCTTTTTGAGCGGGCTTCGTCGCTGGGTTGCTCAACATAAAGCACTCCTCTCGTGCTTGGCGTCAATGGGTCTGAACTCGCCATTGCGATACGCTTTCTAATATGACGTATCGGAACGGGATGAGTTTCGGTTTGACTGTCATTCCATACAAAATCACTGCGGCTGCCCCTGGGAAACAAAGTATCCCAACAAAACGCTATCGTCAGAACTTTGAATACAATTGCAGGGAGAATCCCATGAAAGCCCTCTCACTTTTTATCATCCTTGCTGTCACGTCAGACATCGGCAACGCCCTGTCTATCGAGCATGAAAATGCGGAAAGGCGTCAGCCAGAGCATTACAGCTATAATCAGAAAACTGATTCAGAGATACGAAGCGATATTTATTACCAACGCGCCGAACAAGAGCGCCTAGAACAGCAGCAGCGAGAGCAACAACGCAAAGAACGGCAGCGGTTAGATCAACAGCGGCGACAGCTTCAAATGGAAAATCAGAGCAAGCCAAGGCATCATTACGACGACTATCTGGACTATGATTCGCAGAGGCAAAGCGATATGGAGCAAGAACGCCAGCAACAGATTATTCGGGAGTTTTATCACTAGCAGGTAGCCCGCATACGGCAATGCGAAATGCGGGGTAATCGGCTCCGCTCTTCCCTGATTCCGTTATACTGCATCCTGGCTACTTGCTATTTTGATTATTTTCTAACGAAACTACCAAGATACGCAGTTAGCTGATCATAGGTCTCTTCCATATCTAAGCCAGCGGCAAAGGCCGCTCGATACACACCTAACCGTTCCGATTCCGTGAATTGATGAGATGACATTGCCATCGCTTTTTCGGCGGCGCGGATAATTAGATTAATTTGCAGTTGTAGCGGATTGACTTCGCCCTCCGTCATCAACTCATCCAGTGAACATCCAAGTTTATCGGCTAAGGCTTTCATCTGGGCCGGACCGGGCTGCCTTCTGCCGGTCAAATAGTGGCCAACAGCTCCACGGGTAGTGACTCCGAACACACCAAGCAAATCATCTTGACGTATTTTTTTATAGACCATCAGGCCCTTAGCTTTCTCGTACCATTTCATGTTAGATTGGACACAGACAGTATCAAAAAACAACGCCACATTTTGTGTTTCCGCTCAGCCTCAAAACGGAACTCCGGGCTCGCTTTTAACCAGACAAAACTTGAGAGCGAAACGCAGCAATCGCGATGAAGGCTGCAGCTATCTAACCAAAACCGAAAGGTAGACTACAAATGAGATATAAAACCAATGATCTTCTTAAAATATTGATTTTATCGAGAGTGTTGGCGGAGAGGGAGTCCGCCTAACCTTTGTCCGCTAACATCCAAAAACGCCTTTTTTTGTTCAATATCATCAATATCTTACAATCATATTGTTTATTAGTGTCCGGTAAAGTACACTAAAACCCTCTCCCAAGTGGTGGGTAGAATGGGGGGTAGAATCCCGGTGGGTAGCGTGTAAGATGTTCAAACTATCAGCAAAAAAAGTTGAATCCCTGAAGCAGATGGGCTATTACGGGGACGGCGGTAATCTATACCTTCAAGTGAGCTCTTCAAGCTCCAAGAGTTGGATATTCCGCTTCTCTTTCGACGGCAAACGCCGCGAGATGGGAATCGGGCCTTATCCCGAAATCACCCTAGAAAAAGCGCGGGAAGAAGCCATCGAATTGCGCCGCATGGTGAAGGCTGGCGCTGATCCCATCGAGCAGCGCAAAGCCGAGCAGGCAGCCAAGCGTGCCGAGCGCGACAATACGGTTAATTTTGCGTTTTGCGCTGAGAGGTATATCGAAGCAAAGCGCCATGAATGGAAGAACGCCAAACACGCGCAGCAATGGACAAACACGTTAGAGCAGTACGCCTACCCAGTCATAGGCACGATGCCGGTTAAGGATATTGAAACAGCGCATATTCTGCGAATCCTGGAGCCTATATGGACGACAAAAACGGAGACAGCATCGAGAGTACGCTCACGCCTAGAAAACGTCCTAGACTGGGCCACCACGCATAAATACCGCACTGGCGACAATCCCGCCCGCTGGCAAGGGCACCTTAAAAACCTATTGGCAGCCCCCAGCAAAGTCAAAAGCGCCGAACACCACGCCGCCCTACCCTATGAGCAGATGAATGGATTCATGCAGGACTTGCGGCAACGAGGCAGCATTTCAGCGATGGCGTTAGAGTTTACGATACTGACCGCAACGCGCACTAATGAGGTTATCGGCGCAAGATGGGATGAAATCGACCTGCACTCGAAAGTCTGGACGATACCAGCCGAGCGCATGAAAGCGGATCGAGAGCACCGAGTCCCATTATCAAGCCGGTGTATCGAAATCCTGACCAAAGCCGCGCCCATGCCTCAATCCGACTATGTTTTCCCTGGTGGAAGGGAATCAAAGGGATTAAGCAATATCGCAATGGTAAAGCTTCTACAAAAAACGATGGGCTGCGACTGCACCGTTCACGGCTTCCGGTCGTCATTCCGTGATTGGGCCGGAGAGCGTACCAACTACCCACGCGATTTATGCGAAATGGCGCTAGCGCATACGATCAAAGACAAAGCCGAGGCCGCTTACCGCCGAGGCGATATGCTGGAAAAACGCCGCAATATGATGGAGGACTGGCTGAGGTTTTGCGAAACCGCGACCGATACCACAGGTGCGGTAATACCGTTCAAGCGGACGGCTGAGGCTGTATAATCGAATTTAACCGGATAGCCCGACGGGGCGATAAGCAGGATTCGTTACCCTGTTTCCGGTTAACCCTTCTGTAACGATTACACTTTAACGAGGTGTTTATGATTCAGCGCATTATTACCGTCCGCCATGCAACCGAAATAGTGGGCAAGGACTGGTTGAGGGAGATTTTAGAAGCCGTAGCAAAAGGAGAAATTGAAACGGGCGAGTATGGCGCGGAAATCCCCGGATTTCCCACCATATCGAAAAGCATTAAAACCCAATCGCTGCGGGATTATTTCATTAAGCATTACGGGCGAGACTTGCTAGCCGAGGCGGAAAAGCCGAGTGATATGGCATCACCAAGCGGCAAAGCGCCTTACATGTCGGAAGAGCTTTCAATTCTGAATCAAGCGGCCAAGCGGTTCTGGGGGAACGCGGACCCCAATGAAAGGGACACACAGCCAATCAAACAAGTTGTAATTAATTGGCTGACTAAGGATCATCAGTTTTCCAAAGCCAAGGCAGAGGCTGGAGCCGCTATTATTCGCCCAGAATGGGCGGCAGACGGACGCCCTCCCGAAAAATAGCACCACCCATTTAAACCCGCGTCATTCCTGAGTTTGAGCGAATACCACCCCCCTTTTTTAAGCGGAATACCTGAAATCATAGCGGCTATTACCGCGCGAATCGCCCCCCTAAGCTATTGCCATGTTCAACAGCAGCCGGACACGACCGGCAAAGGAAAACACATGGCAGCAAACACACTTTGGCGCACCGCCCGCGTTCTAGATGAGCGGGGCGTTCGGAAAACCCAACATTACGACGATATTAAGAAAGGACTGTTCACCCGTCCCGTCAAAATAGGACTTCGTGCATCGGCCTGGCCGGAGTATGAGGTCGCGGCGATCAACGCGGCACGCATTGCCGGAAAGTCTGAGGATGAAATCAAGGCCATCGTGACGCAACTCGAAGCGGCACGGTCCGACTGCGCGGAGGTGTAAGTAGATGACCGCGCATAAAAAAGCCGCCAAAACATCACTGAGCCTGATTATTCACGGCGGGAATAATCAGCTTTGCATCGACAGTCGCGATATAGCCAAAGAGTTTGGCAGGCAGCACAAAAATGTATTGCAAACCATCGATGAATTGTTGGCTGACGGTACAATTTCACGGCTTGAATCCAAGCCGTCAAAATACAGCAAACGCGGCAAGGAATACCGCTGCTTTGAACTGAACGAAGCGGGATTTTTAAAAGCAATGCCGTTTATCGGTGGCAGGAAATCGAAAGAAGGACAGAAGCGGCTTGTAGATGAATTCTTTCGAATACGAAGACAACTAGACCGGCAATCGAAAGAGCGTGAAACCCTAGCCTATCAGGTGGCTCGTATATCCGGCAAGGATAGCCGGGGCATTCTGACTGATGCCATTCAACACTTCGTCGGATATGCCCGCGCACAAGGCAGTCAAAGCGCCGATAAATACTTCACCATTATTACCAATGCGGCGCATAAAGCCGTTGTGAGTATCGAGCCACAAGCTACGCAGGTACGCGAGTTGATGACAGCCATTCAGTTGAAAACCTTGGAACTGGCAGAGCTTACGGCGGCTCAGGCATTGACTGAGGGCATGGACAAGCAGCAGCCCTACAAAGACATCTATCAAGACGTCAAAGCAGCCCTACTGAGTTTTGTCACAGACAGAACACCGATACTAGGCGGATAAGCAATGAAGCGATCAACTCACAAGCGCCAGCAGTACATCGCGCAGAACGTGGATATGATCCGCTCAGCCGCCTATGAGGATCTAAGCGGTAATGCGGTTAAATTGCTGATTCTGATGCAAACTCATTGGCGGCCTTATGATCCCATCGCCTACAGCGTTACAGAGGCCCAGAAGCGAATAGGCTGCTGCCGTGGCAAGGCTCACGAAGCCTTTAGGGAGTTGGAAAGCCACGGCTTCATCAAGCTGATGCTGGAAGGCCATTTCAGCAAGCAATTAGCGCGTAAGTGGCGGCTTACCTTCCGAGAGTTTAACGACCATAAGCCAAGCGATGAATGGCGGAATTGGTCGCCGGAAAATTAATTTGCTTATTCATTATATGAACGCTTCATGCCGTATAGTGAACAAGTCATGCCGTATAGTGAACAGGTGTTCATAATATGAACGCCTTTCTATATGAATCAATGACTTATGACATCCGTTTTTAGTCCTCAGTGTTCACTATGCGGGATGTACCTATTATTTACCATATCCCATAGTTTTTACCGGCACAGCAGAGCCAGTCTCGAAAACCTGAAATCAGCAGGCGCGAAACAGAATGACAACGAAGTTTAAACCTGGTCAATCAGGCAACCCCAACGGCAGGCCGAAGGACAAGACACCGGCCACCAAGCTCAGGCAGTCGATTATCACCGATATGCCGGAAATCATCACGAAACTGGTCGAGCAGGCCAAAGCCGGGGATGTGGCAGCGGCGAAGGTATTAATAGACCGCGTTTGCCCGCCGTTGAAGCCGCAGGCGCTACCGATCAACTTGCCGGTCAATGGTTCGATGACGGATCAGGGTGCGGAAATCATCAGGGCAACGATGGCCGGGCATATACCGCCAGACATAGGCAGCCAGCTTATAAGCGCATTGGCGGCGCAATCAAAAATCATTGAAATCGACGAACTCACCAAACGAATAGAAATTTTGGAGCAGCAAAAATGAGTATTAAAGCCAGACTAACAAAACTTGAGTCTACCATTCCGACCAAAACAGAACGGCTTCGAGTTGGGCGCTTTATTCTGGATCCTGGTAACACTGAGCCCGTTGGGTACAAATGTGATGACGTTGAGATGATCCGGCAGCCTGACGAATCAATTGATGATTTGCAGACGCGCTGTTTTGATGCTGTGCAATGGACCGATGACATTGAGAGGCATATATTCATCCCTCTCTATGGCTGAACCTTGGTAACTTTATTGAAGTGAGGTGATGAATGAGTATTAGGAATCGCGTTGAAAAGCTGGAGAGCGCCAGCTCAAAAAACAATTTCGTCATTGTCGCGTTAGACCCTGGCGAGACGGAGGCGGAAGCGATGGAGCGCCATTACCCGCCGGGCACATCGAGGCCAAGATCGGTTATTTTTGCGACGCCGTTGGATGTAGAGTTGTGACCATAAAAACCAGAGATTAAATTCAATATGGTAATGTAATATAGAGACCGCGACACCCGAACAAGCCCATGAGCGGCTTTCCCCACAAGGAGCCCGGAGCCCCGTTTGGAGCTCTATAATCGGTTTATCCAATTCAATGACAACAAGGCAAGAAAAGGTGCAACAAATGAAGCGATTTGCATTAGCTGCGCTGATTATCACATTAGGTAACGTATCGGCGGCATCAAAAGAGGAGAATCTAGCGAGAGAAAAGACTGCGTGGGACCAGGAAATGGAAAAGTTAAAACGGGAAAAGCCTAGCGAATATGAAGCTTTTCGTACTACGTTGACCAGCTTAACAGAGCTATCTCTTGCTAGGATGGGGTATAGCGTTGGCGCTATTGACGGTAACCTAGACAAACAATCACTGGAATCGTTACAGTTGTATCAGAAAAACCGAAAACTCCTCATTTCGGAAGACCCTTTGGCATATGAAACCTTCAATCAAATTCAGACCGATATAAATGCGATTGATACCAAACCAATAGGCCTGCCGAGCAGTTTCGTTTATACGGATGATTGGGACAGTGGGTTCTTTTCAGCGAGTGGTACATGGATGATGACAGGCGGCGTGGCATCTCCAGAGCAAACATCGGAAATTAAGTGTTGGCGGGAACGCGGTATTTGTGTCCAAGCACAAGCAGAAATCTCGCATCTTAATTCCAATCCTTTTTTGGGAGTAAGTTTTGAAACTATCCAAATTGAGCGTTGGGACAACGTCGAGATAGTTACAAAACCAATGGATTTCTTTTGTATGAGATATGTTTATCGGGTTAACCGGATACAGAAGTCTGTTTCCGGTATCCGCACTACCATCTCCAAGGATAAACAGTGCGAAAATTATGACCAATCTGACAAATATTTAACTCTCGCTGATGGAGGCAAAGTTTGGCAAAAGCTCTTGGATCAACATAATGAAAAAATAAAACAAATTATGGCTCCTGCCTTTCTGGAGAAAACAGGTCTTCTTTTAAAACAGATCGGAAAAAATTAATGTTGCTTAAAGGGGGCATTCTTCATGGCGAGGACGAGCTATGGGGATCTCGCTTTCCCAAAGCGACAGAAGAGGAAGAAGAATAGGCTGAAATAAGGGGAATGATGAAGTTGTATCGGAGGATAGATAATTCTTAAATATATGGAATTTGCAGAACTGACCACCACCAACGAAGATGGGTAACACCAGCTTTTTTGTGCCTAGCGCTTTTGCGCTGGCGAGCAATAGCAAGGTTTTAGCAAGGGTTCTGTCCTGGCGGATCGAGAGCGACGGCTTTTTCTCGCCATGTGCTCATCTTTCCTTCAAAGGAAAGTAGGATTGGCTTCGGACATCGTCAGTACATAGCCATCCAGATCGGCAACTACTGCGGGCTGATTTGAGGGAATTTTTTGGATTTTGTCTAACGCCAGTTTTTTATTCTTGCAGCTATTTAAAGGGGTATTGTTATAGGTGAAGCGTCTTTGTTATGTTACACAAGCCATTGTTTCATATAGTTTTTGTTGCGAATTCCTTCGCGGACACTATAATTCGACGCCAGGACGGGATGAAATGCAAAGCCCGCCCTACGTGCTCAACCAGACCCATCGTTGATCTGACTTTGTTCTTTTGAACCTTCTTTCGGCGGACTGGGTAGTTTGGTATTGGGTTTCCCCCGCTTTTTCAACAACAAGGAATTCAAATGAGTAATAACCTCGAACAATTATGTCCGCTGTGTGACCGGTCAGCCACCTACGAAATATTCCAGTCTCCGTACTGTAAGCATTTCACTTGCGATACGTGCGTAGAGTTCTGCATTGACTCCAGTTCCGAAGACCATGTTAAAGATGCACCATCCGAATATCGTTCTGAATTGTCCGTTGCTGCGAGTACAGCAGGTCATGGTCGAATGTTTGTTATGCGCAAGCCTACTGCGAAAGAAGCTAATGCTGGCCCAAACAACAAACAACTCATGGTTGGTGAGACTATTGTTCTAGAGCGATGAATCAAACCCGGCATGCTGGCGCAAAAAAGACTATGGGAAGGAAATCGGGGCTTATGTCCAAAGCGTATCGCAACGTTGGCGGAGTAATTATCCGGCATTGTCCGCCGCAATCCGGCGCGGCGTGGTGGGTAAACTGGGGGGTAGGCTTTACAAAAACACAGTAACCTATTGATTTATATATACCTGATGGCGGAGAGGGAGGGATTTGAACCCTCGATACGGTAAACCGTATACCAGATTTCGAGTCTGGCGCATTCAGCCGCTCTGCCACCTCTCCTGCTTGAAGGTGCCATTATAGCACAGAAAATGGCTCGATCGACTAGGGCTCTTGCCGGTTAGATAAAATTTAGCCAAACACCTCCGATGCACCGCTAACATCCCTCGTCCAAAGCCTTCAAAATCCACAAGATCATGGAACAGTAGAGGCTCGAAGTCCATCAATCGCGAACGTTGGAACTCCTTCGTTAGTGGGCGTAGGGTATGCTGCGCATACCCTTTTCAGAAGTTTTCGGATGCTCTGAACATGCGAAAGGTACGCGCAGCGTACCCTACAAACGCCGCCAGCCGCCGCCCAACGCCTTGTACAACAACACCGACGCGGTCAACACATCCGTATGCGCCTGCACCTCGCTATCCTGCGCGTTCAACAAACTACGCTGCACATTCAGCAAGGTTTGATAATCGGTCGCGCCGGCCAGATAGCGATCCAGGCCCAGTTCATAAGCCCGCCTTGCACTGTCGACCGACAGCAATAAATCCTCGCGGCGGCGCGCGGCCTGGCTGCCGAGCGCTAGCGCATCTTCGACCTCGCGGTAAGCGGTCAACAGCGTTTGCCGGTAAATCTCGACCAGTTCGCCTCGCCTTGCCTTGGTGCGCTCGAGTTCGCCTTCGAGGCGGCCGCCCTGGAAGATCGGCTGGGTCAGGGATGACGCCAGCGCGACCCCGATACCGGCCGGCTGCGACATCATCGCGGCGGTGAAGATATTGTCCGCGTTGAGTTCAAGTTTCGGATAGAAGGCCGCGCGCGCGACGCCGATGTCCGCATGCGCGGCGATCAGTTCGGCCTCGGCGCTCTGGATATCGGGCCGCTGTTCGAACAAAGTGGCCGGGCGGGCGGGATCGGCACCGGGAATGTAAATGCCTTGCAGGCTTTGGCCGCGCGGTTCGAACTGTTGCGGAGGACGGCCGAGCAGCACCGCCAGCGCGTTTTCGCTTTGCGCGATGTCCTGATCGAGCCGGGCCACCGCGGCCGCGGCGTTCGCACGCTCGGTCTGCTGCTGCGCGACATCGAGCGCGGTCGCGGCGCCGGCCTCGAAGCGCGATTCGATGATGTCCAGCACGTCGCTGATGTTTTTCAGATTATCCAGCGCGATGCGTCTGCGATCGCGCAACCCGAGCAGCGTAAAATAGGATTGCGCGACATCGCCCATCACGGTCAGGCGCAAGGCATCGTAAGAAAAGCGGGAGCTGTCGAGTTGCGCGTGGGCGCTGTCGCGGCCGGCCCGAAGCCTGCCCCACAAATCGACCTCATAGGACAGGTTCCACTGGCCTTCCAAGGTGTTCAGACCTGAACCGGAACGGGTGCTGTCGGTGTAGATATGACGGCCAATCGCGCCGACGGCCGGCAGCAACGGCGCGCCGGCGATTTTCGCGAGCGCCCGGAATTGGTCGATGCGCTGGATCGCCGCGGTCAAATCGCGGTTATTACTCAAGGCTTCGGTGATCAAACGATCGAGCTCGGCGCTGCCGAACAGTTTCCACCAGTCGGGGGAAATCGTTGCCCCGCTGGTCGGTTTCGGTGTTTGATTCTTCCAGGCTTCGGGCGCGGCATCGGCCGGACGCTGGTAATCGGGCACTAAAGAGCAGCCGGCAAGCAGCAGCAAAACGCCAAAAATTCCTTGTTTGATCCGCATCATTCCGCCGCCAACGCCACGACCGGGTCGAGCAGCGCCGCCTTGCGCGCCGGCAAAAAACCGAATAGCACGCCGGTGCCGAACGCGCAGGAAAACGCCAGGATGGCCGGCAGCGGCGAAAAAATCACGCGCATCTCGAACATCGAAATCGTCTTGCCGGTACCGTAACCGAACAAGACGCCCAAGATGCCGCCCAAGGTGCAGACCACCGCCGCCTCGGTGTTGAACTGCAGCAAAATGTCGCGGCGGCGCGCGCCGACCGCCATCCGGATACCGATTTCGCGGGTGCGTTCGGTCACGCTGACCAGCATGATGTTCATCACGCCGATGCCGCCGACCAGCAACGAAATCGCCGCGACCGTGCCGAGCAGCGTGGTCAAGGTATTCTGCGTCGCGGTCGCGGTTTGTAGGATCGACGCCATGTTGCGTATCCGAAAATCCTCGGTCTGATGGCGCGACAGCAATAGATTGTTAATCGCATCCTCGGTGTCTTCGATCGTGGAAACATCGGTCACGCGCACGGTGACGCCGTTCAGGTAATTCTGTCCGAACAGGCGAATCAGGCCGGTACTGACCGGCACGAACACCGTGTCGTCCTGATCGCCGCCGAAGCCGGACGCGCCTTTCGGCGACATGATGCCGATCACTTCGAAAGGGATATTGCCGATCAGAATATAGCGGCCCAGAGGATCGAGGCCCTCGGGAAAAAGAATCTGCGCGACGGTCTGGCCGAGTACGACGACTGGCGCATAGCGGCGGATATCGCGTTCGGTGAAAAAATCACCCTCCGCGACCGGCCAGTCGCGGACCCTGGACAGGGCCGCGCCGACGCCCTGAATGCTGGTCGCATAATCGATATTACCGAAACGGACCGTTTGCCGGCTGCTGCGTTCGGCCAGGGCGACCTCGACATTCGGCAGTTCCTGGATCGCGTCCGCATCGTCGGGCGTCAGGGTAATCACGTCGCTGGCGCCGCGCAGGCCCGGCGCGCCGGGGCGGATAGACAACAGATTGGTGCCCATCGAGCGGATCTGATCGAGCACGTCCTGTTGGCTGCCCTCGCCGACCGCCAGCATCGTGACCACCGCGGCGACGCCGATGATGATGCCGAGCAGGGTCAACGCGGTGCGGAACAGATTGACCCGCAGCGCGCGCAAGGCGGTCTTGACCGCTTCGCCGATGTCCGCGAGGATGCCGGCCTTGCCGCCAGTATCGATCTTCACCTCCGGGTGCGGCGTATTGCCGCCTTCGGGTGCGGAATCGTCGCTGATTTTGCCGTCGCTGATATTGATGATCCGGTCGGCATGCGCGGCGACGCCGGCATCGTGCGTGATCAACAGAATCGTGCGTCCCGACTTGTGCAGTGCGCCGAGCAAGGCCATCACTTCCTCGCCGCTGCGGCTGTCCAGTGCGCCGGTCGGCTCGTCCGCGAGCAGCACCGGCGGATTGTTCATCAAGGCCCTTGCGATCGCAACCCGCTGCTGCTGGCCGCCGGACAACTGCGAAGGTCGGTGGTCGCAGCGGTCGCCAAGGCCCAGATCGGCAAGCAGTTTGCGCGCCCTGGCCATACGGTCGGTCTTGTGTTCGCCCGCGTAAAGCGCCGGAATTTCGACATTTTCTTCCGCGCTGGCCGAGCCGAGCAGATTGTAGCGCTGAAACACGAAGCCGAAGGTGGCCCGGCGCAAAGCGGCCAGTTCGTCGGGATCGAACAGGGAGACATCCCGGCCCGCGACCCGATAGCAGCCCGATGTCGGCCGGTCGAGACAGCCTAGGAGGTTCATCAGCGTCGATTTTCCGGAACCGGACTGACCGATGATCGCGACGAACTCGCCGGACCAAATCTTCAGCGAGACATCGTCCAGCGCCCGAATCAGATTGTCGCCGCTTTTGAAGGTCCGGCAGATGTGCTCTAGGTTCAGCAACGGCTCCGCTTTTGCGGGATTTGCGCTCATATCCGCGGCATGCTCGGCGGTCGGTAGGAGTCCCTGCCCCCGTTCTTCTTGGCGGCCAGCGTCAGTTTGACCCGGTCGCCGATCGCCAAGCCATCGCGAATCTCGGCGAAACGGCGGCTCTGCAAGCCGACATGAATCACCTTTTCGCGTGCCTGGTTGTCGGACACTATCACCTTGATCTGATACGCCCTACCCTGTGGATTGTCCTGATCGTGCAGGCGTTTGCCCAGTGCATTGACCGGGATCACCGGCACGTGTTTGGCCTCGCCGAGGACGAAGAAAACCTGCGCGCTCATGCCGCTCATCAGTTGTCCGTCGGTATTATCCACATCGATCAGCACATTGTAGAGGACCACATTATTCAGCACTTCCGGGGTCGGCAATATCTGCCTAACGACGCCCTGCCAGCGGCGCTGCTCCGAGCCGAGCGTCGTAAAATAGACCGGCATACCGGTCTTGATGCGCATGATGTCGGCTTCGGCGGTCTGCGAACGCACGGTCATCTTATCGAGCTTGGCCAACTGCATGATGTTCGGGGTCTGCTGATTCGCGTTCAGGGTTTGACCGGCGCGGGCGGTTTGCTGCACGACGGTGCCGTCCATCGGCGCAAAAATTTTCGTGTAGCCCAGATTGGTACGGTCGCCGGAAAGCGTCGATTCAACTTGCTGTATTTGCGCCCGGATCGAATCGGCGAGCGCCATGGCGGCCTTGTAATTCGATTCACTGTTTTGCAGCGTTTCCTGGCTGACCGCCTTGGTCGGATACAATTGCTGGTTACGCGCATACTGGCGTTTTGCAAACAAGATCAACGCTTCTTGCTGTACCAGTTGCGCTTTTAAATTATTGATACTGGCCTCATCTGCTTGCACCCTGGCCGCATAGATGCGCGGGTCGATTTGAGCCAGCTGTTGGCCGGTTTTGACGACATCGCCGATCTCGACAAACAGCTTCTGCAATTGCCCGCTGACCTGGGCACCGATATCGACATACTCCTTCGGTTCGAGCTTGCCTTGCGCAGTCACGTTTTCCTCGATGTCGCCGTAGGCGATCTGCACGGTCGAATCTGCCAAAGACGCCTGCTTCGATTCGGTCTCCCTTTGCCAATAAAAACGCAGCGCCGCGCCGGCCGCTAACAGCAGGACGAGCAGACCCACAAGCCAATACACGCGATGGCGAGAAAAAATTTGTTTTGCCTGCATCAAATCGATTTTAGAAGAAAATAAGGATCATTCGCATATCTGCGAGTTGCATTATAGCGTGCCAGCGATTGTCTCAGGCGGCTTTTGTATTAGAAATCTGCTGATTTCAAAGAGACGCGGGGCGGTAACAATCAGGCTACCGCGTTTAGGATTTGGTGAACAACTTTCCGCAATTTTATCTCATCGTTCTCCCACGCTCCAAGTGAGGGAACACCTTTGTTTGCACCGCTCCAGCGGTGCGTGACGCGGGAGCGTGGGAATGATACTACATTTTGGGACAGCAGAGGCCGCCCCACAAATTTTAGCCTTTAATCACACCGCAGGCAATCCGCGCCTTACCGCCGCCCAAAGGCTCGGGCTCGTCCGAATAATTATCCCCACCGGCATGAATGATCAGCGCGCGGCCTTTGACATCCTCCAGTTTCAGGCGCGGCGCCACAACGCTGGCTGTGGCTTTGCCGTCCGCGCCGACAACCAATTTCGGCAGGTCGCCCAAATGGCCGCTGCCTTCCGGGCCTTCATGTTTTTTGCTGGCTTGCGGGTCGTAATGACCGCCCGCCGCCAATGCCGGCGTCAGCTTGCCGTCCTTTTCCTTGGCATCGCAGCTCGGATTCTCATGCACATGAAAGCCGTGTTCCCCGGCAGACAGGCCTTCGAGAGACGGGGCAAATGTCAATCCCTTTGACGATTCGCTGATTTTGACGCTGCCGATCGCTTTGACCACACCCTGGTCGCTGACAGTACTAACCGGGACTACGACATCAGCCGCTACGGCACAGCCGACCGATGAGGCGAATACCGCGATTGCATAGGAAAATTTCATTTGACGCTCCGTTGATGAATTTAATGGAAAAAACTGAATCCATAGTAAAACTAGCCGCCAGGTAAATCAACACTAAAATGGTTGGTTATTTTCCACCATCGGCTTTGCCTTCAGCGGTTTTTCTCAACGTCATGGCGTTAAATTTCATTAAGCCTGATTAACAAAGCCATTGATTTATAAAAACAATCAAAAATGGCCTGTATCTTGCTGAATCTCCAGCGGATTAGAGTGATACGACCGCACTATGAGCCGTCGCTCGTCTTTAAAGACAGTTTTATGTACTTGGAGTGATCAAACGCTATGAAAAAGAAAGCAATAAATCGCCTCGGCTTGACGGCAGTCATTTTAAGTTCGGTCAGTCTTGCATCGACCGCCGTCGCGGCCGATGACTTACTGCAGGATGCCGGCAGCTGGCTGCAAGTCGTCGGCGAAGGCAGCCTGAAAGTGGTCGATCCGAGACTCGAAAAGGGACGCATCTGGCTGGAAGGCCAATCCCGCTTCGACGACAACTGGGATCATTGGTACCAGGGCATGGTCCGCACGGCAATAGGCTATTCGCTGAGCGACCGTGCCACGATCTGGGCGGGCTATACCTGGCTGCCTACCCAAAACGTTGGCAAGGATTATGTGTCTCAGCAGGATGTATGGCCGGCGTTCCGTTATGTGCTGCCGACCGACTTCGGCACCTTCATGTTCCGGACGATGGTCGAAAGCAATTTTTTAAAAGGCGACGATGTGCGTTTCCGGCCGCGTCAGATGATCCGCTTCATGCATCCTCTGGATCTCGAACCGCGCTTGAGCCTGATCGCCTGGGATGAGTTTTTCATCCGCGCGAACTCGACAAAATTCGGCGGCCAATCCGGTTTCGATCAGAATCGGGCGTTTGCGGGCCTCGGCTGGACTTTCAATAAAAACTTCCGGGCCGAAGCGGGTTACCTGAATCAATATCTGGATGACGCGACCCACACGAATAACACCATGCATCATTTGATCATGGGATCGCTGTTCATCAATTTTTGAGGCCGCCGCAGTCGGCGTCAGGATATAATGGGCCGCATCCATTTCATTCCACCGAGAACCGTGCGATGGCGCAAGACCGTCAAGCCGAGAGTTTTTTTCTGACCGAAGAGGAATACCTGAGCAGCGAACCCGCCTCACAAGTGAAGCGCGAGTATATTGACGGTCAGGTTTATGCCATGGCCGGCGCCGGATATAACCATAATTGTATTGCGGCTAATTTAGCCCGTGAATTCGGCAATCGCCTTAAGGGTACGCCCTGCGCCACGTTCATGGCAGACATGAAAGTGCGGCTAGGCAAGGATTATGTGTATCCCGATGTGCTCGTGGACTGTAGCAAAATGTCGGGAGACGATACTTTTTCAACCTCCCCGATTATTATTGTCGAGGTGTTGTCGAGGGCAACCCGGAAAACCGATACCACGACGAAACTTGTTCGCTATATTAACCTGCCGTCTTTACAAGAATATGTCCTGATAGAGCAGGATATTGTTTCAGTAGAAGTGCTGCGAAAGAGCAACAATTGGCGAACGGAGTATTATTCGCTGGACGACTCCGTCACTTTTGAATCGATTGGCCTGACGCTGACGGTCGAAGAAATTTACGACCGCGTCGACAATCCCGATATAAATGAATTCAGACAGCCATCATTTCCAGAAGGATAGGCCGTCTTCGACGGTCTCTTGAACGGCGACGCGGCAGGTCATGACATTTCTTCATTCGCATCCACGACGCAAAAAGCAGCCATGTTCACGATCCGCCGCACCGTCGCGGCCGGCGTCAGGATATGGACGGGCCGGGCGCAGCCGAGCAGCACCGGTCCGATCGCGATGCCGTTGCCGGACGCGGTCTTGAGCAGGTTATAGGCGATATTGGCCGCATCGATGTTCGGCAGCACTAACAGGTTCGCGCTGCCTTTCAGCTTCGTATCCGGCATCATTTTTTTCAACATATCGTAATCCAGCGCGGTGTCGCCGTGAATTTCGCCTTCGATCTCCAGGTCCGGCGCCCGCTGCTGGATGATCTCAAAGGCGGCGCGCATTTTTTGCGCGGACTCGCTTTGACTGGTCCCGAAGTTCGAATGCGACAATAACGCGACGCGCGGCACCAGGCCGAAACGGCGCATCTGTTCGACCGCCAGCAGGGTGATTTCGGCCAGTTGCTCCGCATTCGGATCGTGATTGATATGCGTATCAACCAGCAAAACCTGACGATCGGGCAGGATCAGCCCGTTCATCGCCGCGTAAACGTTCACCCCGGCGCGCTTGCCGAGCACCTGATCGATATAGTGCAGGTGCGACGCGGTCGTGCCGAACAGCCCGCAAATCATCCCGTCGGCATCGCCTTTATGCACCAGCATCGCCCCGATCAAGGTAAGACGGCGGCGCATTTCGATTTTCGCGTAGGCCTCGCTGACGCCCTTGCGCACGGTCATCTCCAGATAGGTTTTCCAGAAATCACGGTAACGCTCATCATACTCGGGATTTACGAGCGTAAAATCGATGCCGGGTTTGATACGCAAGCCCAGCTTTTCGATACGGTGCTGCAAGACGACCGGCCGGCCGATCAAAGTCGGATAAGCGATATTTTCATCGACCAGCATCTGCACCGCGCGCAGCACGCGCTCATCCTCCCCTTCGGCGAAGACGATGCGCTTTCTTTCCGCGGGAGCGTTTTTGGCGACCCGAAACACCGGCTTCATGAAGGTGCCGCTGTGATAGACAAACTGCTGCAGGCGTTCAATATAAGCCGGAAGGTCCTGAATCGGCCGCGTCGCGACCCCGGATTCCGCCGCGGCCTTGGCGATCGCCGGTGCAATCGTGGTCATCAGGCGCGGGTCGAAAGGCATCGGAATCAGATAATCCGGCCCGAACGTCAGTTCGCTGATGCCGTAAATGCTCGCGACGATTTCGGACTGCTCCGCCTCGGCCAATTCGGCAATCGCCCTGACCGCGGCGATTTCCATCGCACGGGTAATCGTGGTCGCGCCCGAGTCCAGCGCACCGCGGAAAATATACGGGAAACACAAGGCGTTGTTGACCTGGTTCGGATAATCGGAGCGGCCGGTCGCAATGATCGCATCATCGCGCACCGCCTTGACCTCTTCGGGCAGAATCTCCGGGTTCGGATTGGCCAGCGCCAGGACCAATGGCCGCGCCGCCATCGTTTTGACCATTTCCGGTTTCAATACGCCGCCGGCCGACAGGCCCAGGAAAATGTCCGCGTCCGGAATCACATCGCCGAGTGTGCGCGCGTCGGTCTCGCGGGCGAAACGGGCCTTGTTCGGGTCCATCGCCTCCGCACGGCCCTGGTAAACCACGCCGTGATGATCGGTCACAGTGATGTTTTCGATCGGAAAACCCAGATCGATCAGCAAATCCAGACAGGCCAACGCCGCCGCTCCGGCGCCGGAAACGACCAGCTTGCATTGCTTGATCGATTTGCCGACGATCTTCAATCCGTTCAATATCGCCGCACCGACGATGATCGCGGTGCCGTGCTGATCGTCATGGAATACCGGGATCTTCATCCGCTCGCGCAGTTTACGCTCGACGTAAAAACACTCGGGCGCCTTGATGTCTTCGAGATTGATACCGCCGAAAGTCGGCTCGAGCGCCGCGATGATGTCGCAGAGCTTGTCCGGGTCCTGCTCGTCGATCTCGATATCGAACACATCGATGCCGGCGAATTTCTTGAACAACACGCCCTTGCCTTCCATCACCGGCTTGGCGGCCAACGGGCCTATATTGCCCAGACCCAGCACCGCGGTGCCGTTGCTGATCACCGCGACCAGATTGCCGCGTGCGGTATATTTGAAGACGTTGGCCGGATCGGCCGCGATTTCCTCGCAGGCCGCCGCCACGCCGGGCGAATAGGCCAGCGAGAGATCGCGCTGATTGGCCAAAGGCTTGATCGGCGTCACGCTGATCTTGCCGGGGGCCGGAAATTCGTGATACTCAAGCGCGGCTTCGCGCAGTTGTTTGCGGAGTTCGTCTTTAGTACGGTCTGATGAAGTCATTGGCGCCGCCATCCCTTTCTTGAGTTAGTCTCGATTGTATCAGAGATGAGTAGGAGCTGCATCGTACCCCATCTACCGCAACGCAAGCTTAATCCCAACCGATTCGCTTAAGCGCTTGAACGAATATAGCGAAATGCTATAATTTAGCCATGTATAACATTACTTATCGCAAACTAGCGGCCAAGTCTTTTTTGAAATTACCCGCGGCTTATCAGGTGCGATTCAGGACAGCGTTTAACCAGTTGGCCGCAGGCGACTCTATCGGTTTGGACGTAAAAAAACTGGAAGGACGCGAGGGATTTCGACTAAGGATTGGCGATTATCGCGCCATTTACCGCATCATCGATGCTGTGATGGTGATCGAGGCGGTTAAGATCGATAGCCGAGGAGATATTTACAAATGAGCATTCAATTTATCGAACATAACGGGCAAAAGCAGTTTGCAGTCATTCCGATCGCGTTGTATGACGAATTGCTTGAAAAAGCGGAGATGTTGGATGACATTAAAACCTATAATCAAGCCATGACGTCGGAGGGTGAGCTGGTCCCCGCCAACGTGGTATACCGAATCGCAGACGGCGAGAATAAGATCAAGGTTTGGCGAGAATACAGGGGGTTTACGCAAACGGAATTGGCTGAACGCTGCGGACTCAAGCAAGCCACCGTCGCGCAAATGGAAGGCGGTAAGCGTACCGGTAGCGTAGCCGCGTTAAAAGCTATTGCCGAAGCCCTGGCTGTAGAGTTGGATGATTTGGTTTAGCCTACGTATCAGGCATAAAAAGCATGCCCATCAGGCCTGCGGATTATTTTTCGGCTAATAAAACTTCGCGAAAGTGGACATGATTTCTCTCTGGCCTCTGAGCGGGTTTTATCATATCAAAACGGTACGCGCAGCGTACCCTACCGCAGGCAATAAAAAAGGCTTAACGGGAATCCCGTTAAGCCTTCGAAGTGTTCAATGTGTAGACGATCAGGCCGCCAGTACCGCCGTCCGCAATTTCTTCATCGCATTTTGTTCGAGCTGGCGGATCCGTTCGGCCGATACGTTGTAACGCTCGGCCAGTTCATGCAGTGTCGCTTTTTTCTCGCTCAACCAGCGGCTGGACAGAATGTCCTGGCTGCGCTCGTCGAGTTCGGATAAAGCGTCGATCAACAAATCCTGCTTGTGACCGGACCATTCCGCATTTTCGAGCAAAACGGCCGGGTCGGCGCCGTGTTGTTGCAGATAGTGCGTCGGCGCGGCGTAGGTCTGCTCATCATCGTCGTCTGCCGGCATGTCGAACGAAACATCGCGGCTGCTCAGGCGCTGCTCCATTTCATAGACCGTGGCGACATCGACATCGAGGTCTTCGGCGATCGCCTTGGCCTCGTCGTGCGACAGCCAGCCGATATCCTGCTTGGATTTGCGCAGATTGAAGAACAGTTTGCGCTGCGCCTTGGTGGTCGCGACTTTGACGATGCCCCAGTTTTTGATCACATATTCGTGAATCTCGGCCTTGATCCAGTGCACCGCGAACGAGACCAGGCGCACGCCGACGTCCGGATCGAAGCGTTTAACCGCTTTCATCAGGCCGATGTTGCCTTCCTGAATGATGTCCGGCATCGACAGGCCGTAACCGCTGTAGCCTCTGGCCACATGCACGACGAAACGCAGATTGGTCATGACCAGTTGCCGCGCGGCTTCCAGATCGCCGTGATCTCTAAACCTTATCGCCAATTCGCGCTCCTGCTCGGATGTTAATCTGGGCATTTGCCGGACAAGATTCAAATAGGCATCGAATGTTCCGGCCGATAAATTAACGGGTAAGGTTAATGCATGACTCATGATGTAGTGTACCTCGGGTAGTCAACTTGATTTAATTCTAGCACTCTGCTTTTAAGAGTGCTAATCATTTTGCAAGTTCAATCTTACTCGGGGCGCAATTGCCGAAGCTGATAAGCCAGAACCGCCCAGGAACCTATTACGCCCAGGCTCGACGATAACAGAATCAGATAAACCGATTCGCCGTATTCGAGAAAACGCAGGTGAAAACTGCCCTCGTAAAGCAGCGACAGATTCTCGACAGAGCGCCACAGCAGCAGCATGATCACGGTCACGATGAACCAGGCCGCGACGCCGGACAAAAAGCCGATCCAGAAGCCGCCGTACAAAAAAGGCCGTTGAATGAAGCGGTTGGTCGCGCCGACCAATTTCGCAATCACGACTTCCTCGCGCCGATTATGCAACTCCAGCCGAATCGTATTGCCGGTGATGAACAAGACACCGAATCCGAGCAGGATGCTGATGCTTTGGGTGGCCTGTTCCGCGAGTTTGATGATCGATTGCATCCGTTCGAGCCATTGCATATCCAGCTGCGCCTCATCGACTTCGGGGTATTGCTGCAAGTTCTGCTGGAGTTTCTGCAACGCCGCGGTGTTCGTTTGCGCCGGCACCGGCAAGACTTCGAGCACGATCGGCAACGGATTGCCTTCGAGTGCATCGAGCGCCGTATCCAGACCGCTGTTGGCCTTGAATTCGGCCAACGCCTCGTCCTTGCTGATCAATTTGATCTCGGCAACCTCGACATTTTTGCTGATCGTTTGAACCAGCTTCCTGGCCTCGGCTTCGCTGACCGTATCTTTCAGAAACAGCGAGATTTGATTGCTCGTCTCGATCGTACCGGTCAATTGCTCGAGATTGGCAACCAGGAGATAAAAACAGGCGGCCAGCGCGATAGAAATCGCCAGCACGCCAATCGTCAGGGCGGTCGTGAACGGCTTGACGAGCAGCCGGCCCAGGCTCGAAAAAAACGCATGCGCATGCAGATCGCGATAGGCATGCAATTTGTCGAGAAAATCGCCGCCGGCGACCTTGTTGTGCGGCACTTCCGGACGAGGCGGGGTTTTATTTACGGCGCGTTTGCGTTTCATCATTATCCTGCGATCAGCCGGCCATGATCGAGCGTCAATACGCGCCGGTCCATTTTATTGATCAGCGCAATGTCATGAGAAGCAATCAATACGGTGGCTCCCAGTTGTTGAAATTGAGTAAATAAAGTCATGATTTCGGCGGCCAGTTCGGGGTCCAGATTGCCGGTCGGTTCGTCGGCCAGGATCATCGGCGGTTTATTCACCACAGCACGGGCGATGCCGACGCGCTGCTGTTCGCCGCCGGACAGGGTCAACGGAAATTTTTTTTCCTTGCCCAAAAGTCCGACCTTGTCCAACGCCGCCCTGACCTTCCGGGAGATTTCATGATGCCCGTAACCGGCGACCGCGAGCGGCAACGCCACGTTGTCGAAGACGGTGCGATCCTGCAAGAGTTTGAAGTCCTGAAAGATCAAGCCCATTTTGCGGCGCAGAAAAGGAATCCGATCATCCTGAACTTGGCTGACATTGTGCCCGTCAAAAAAAATCTGGCCGCGGCTGGCGCGTTCGATCAGCGCGATCAGCTTGAACAAGGTGCTCTTCCCTGCCCCGGAATGGCCGGTCAGAAAGGCCATTTCGCCACGCTCGAGATGGAAACTGATACCGGCAAGCACATCGCCGGCCTCGGAATAGCGTTTGCTAACGTTATCGAACTTTAACATGGCAGCATTCAATCCCTGGCGAACAGCGCCTCGACGAAGGCGTCGGCATGAAAATCCTGCAAGTCGTCGATGCCTTCGCCGACGCCGATGAAGCGGATCGGAATGCCGATTTGCTTGGCCAGCGCGAAGATCATCCCGCCTTTCGCGGTGCCGTCCAGCTTGGTCAATACCAGCCCGGTCAGCGCCACCGCCTCATTGAACTGCTTGGCTTGCGACAACGCATTCTGCCCGGTGCCCGCATCGATCACCAACAGCACTTCGTGCGGCGCGTCTGCATCGAGCTTGCCCATGATGCGTTTGACTTTTTTCAACTCGTCCATCAGATTGGACTTGGTGTGCAGACGGCCGGCGGTATCCGCGATCAAGACATCGATGCCTTTCGCCTTGGCCGATTGCAGGCCGTCATAGATCACCGAGGCCGAATCGGCGCCGGTATGCTGCGCGACCACATGGATGTTGTTGCGTTCGCCCCAGGTTTGCAGCTGCTCGACCGCCGCCGCGCGGAAGGTGTCGCCGGCCGCCAGCATCACGCTGTGGCCTTGCGCCTGCAGGCGTTTGGCCAGCTTGCCGATCGTCGTGGTCTTGCCGACGCCGTTCACGCCGACGACCAGAATCACGAACGGATTATCCTGCTCGGGAATCTTCAGCGGCTCGCTGCAAGGTTCGACGATAGCCAGCAATTCCTGTTTAACCGCGGCGGTCAACATGTCCGCGTCGCGCAATTGATGGCGTTCGAGGCTTTGGGTCAGGTGGTTGATGATCTTGGTCGTCGCGTCGATGCCGATGTCGGCCATCAACAAGGTCGCCTCGATGTCTTCGAGCAAGTCGTCGCTGACGCCTTTTTGACCGAACGTCAGACTCGCCAGCGCGTCGCCGAGTCCCGAACGGCTCCGTTTCAGCTGCGATTTCAGACGCAGATACAAGGATTCCGGTGCAGGCTCGACATAAACTTCTTCTCCGGCTTTTTCGGCCGGAACCGGAACCTTGATAGCTTCTTTTTCTTCCGGCAACGGCCGCTTGCGTTCGGCCGGGATTTCGGCTTCCTTCAGGCCATAACGGCCATAGAAACTGATCGAAATCAGCGGCATCATCATCAGCGCCGCGAACGCATTGTGCAGCACCGCCGCCCACAGCGGCGCGACCAGTTTCACGATCGCGATGCCGAGGCCGATCTGGACGATCAGCAGGATGCTGAGCTTCAAGCCGGCCCGTCTGACCTGCTTCGGATTCTTCCCCGAGGTCGCCAGCAGCATCACGAGGCTCAGCACAAGGAAGCTGACCAGCGCGAAGACCCGGTGCAGCCAGTGCACCGCGACTTGCGCCTCCGGCGACAAGATACCGGTATTGCCGGTCACAAGACCGTTCAAAAGATTCAGCGCGGCGTTGAAATCGGCCGCTGCGGGGAACCATTGACCGTTGCACAACGGCAAATCACTGCCGCAGGCGAGCGCCGCCAGATTGGTGCTAGTCCAGCCGCCGAGCAGGGTTTGCAGCAGCACGACCACCATCGCAAAGCGCGCCAGCCACACCGGGCCCTGACGGGATGGAAGCCGCGTCAGACCCGGTTTCACGCGCAGATACAGACCGTTCAACAGCCAGAACGTGAGCATGCCGAGCAACAGATGCGCGGTCACGATCAGCGGCATCGTATGCAGCTTGACCGCCCACATGCCCAGTGCGGCTTGCACCCCGACCAGGACCAGTAATAGGAGGCTTCCTGTGACCGCAGCCAGACGGTTCGTCTTGACCCAGGGCGACAGCAGCGCGAGCAGCAGGATCACTACGCCGAGACCCGCCGCCAGATAGCGGTGTGTCATTTCCTTAATGGCCTTCGCATGCTCGAAAGGATGCTCGGGAAAAGCCAGATCGGCCTCGGCCTTGAAATCCGGAGTATCGGCAATCACCGCCTTGCCGTAGCAGCCGGGCCAGTCGGGACAGCCGAGACCCGCGTCCGATAAGCGCACATACGCGCCGAAGACGATCACGATCAGCGCCAGAAAGACGCCGAAGAGAGCAAGTTTTTTATACATCGCGGTTCCTAACCAATTTGCGAGATTTTTAACAGATGCGTCAAATCGCTTTTGACTTTATAAGGGTCGAATCCGGGGTCGTATTGCATCATCAGATTGCGCAAAGGATCCATCAACAACAGTGCCCCATCCGGAAAGCCCTCGGGTCTGATGCCTTTGAGTTTGTTCAGAAAAGACGGGGCCGGTTTGACGCGCAATAAGGCCTTCTCGTCCTTCCACCAGGCTTCGGCAAGCTTCGGATCGGTATTGCCGAGCAGCAGCGCGACGCGCCGGGTTCTCGGCAAATCCTTGTTCAACATCAATTGTATCTGCTTGGTTTTATGCAGCGCATCCAGGCAAACTTCATTACAGCCCTGCTGCGGAAGCACATTCACGATCAGCCAATGCGCGCTCAATTCCTGAATATTGTCGCGGCTGAAGGTATCGAAACCGCCCAGTTCGGCAGCCTCGGTCGTGATAGGCGGTACGATCAGCCGGCCGTAATTGGTCTGACCCTGCAACAACTCCGGCTTGACCTTGAACAACACGGCGATCAGGAAGGGGATCAGGGTCATCGCGAACACAATCAGGATGAGCTGACGATTTTTTTTCTGTTGAGTATTCATTTTTTTATTTCACACGGCTGAACCAAAGAAACAACAGCACCAGCGCCAGCGCGAGGCCGAACCATTGCACCGCGTAAGCGACATGCTTCTCCGGCGGCATCACACTGATTTCGTGCCACTCGCGCCGATAGCCTTCGGGCGCCTGTTTGTCGAGTTCGATCATAAAAGGAAACACGGGGTAACCGAGCCTTGCGGACAGGATGGCACTGTCTGCGACCTGCACGACCGCCGGCCAGCCTGCACTCGGCTGGTCCGCGCCGGCCAGCTTGATGCCGACGCTCGGAAAATGATTGATCCGGCCGCTGACCTGAGTCGGGTTCTGTTGCAGGGCCGGGGCGGGCAAGGTCTTCCGATCCTGATTGGCCGGAATCCAACCCCGGTTCACCAGCACGGCCTTATTGCCCGCATCCAGGATGAACGGCGTCAACACGAAATAGCCGACCTTGCCGCCCGCAACCTGGTTGTCGATCAAAATCTGATGGTCACCGTCATAATGCCCGCTGGCGTCAACCGATTTATAGCGCAATGCGTCCTTGTCTTCCGGCGTTGCCGCGGTCAATTGCAGCGAAAGCGCGGCCATGCCCTGTTTTTGCTGCGCGAAAAAAGCGCGCTTTTGCTCGGCCCGGTCCAATTGCCAAAAGCCCAGGGCGATCAATATCGGCAGCATGCACAACACTACCAGGGTTGGGATTTTTTCAAATTTCATCGGCCACAATAAACTTGCAATTCCCCTGACAAAGATATAATTTTCGTTGTTTATTCATTTCAGCATTCAGCCAGCGGCGCCATTCATCCATGATTATCAAAACCATCGTCACCATCGCGTTCATTCTGATCATTATAAGTCTCGGTTCGGCGCTTTTACACCTCGTCAAACACCGGAGCGATGAAGACTCGAAAAAAACGGTCAGGGCGCTGACCTTCCGGATCTCCCTTTCGCTCGTGCTGTTCATTTTTGTTTACATCATGATCGCGACCGGCCTTTACACGCCGCACGGCATCGGCGTAAGAATGCATGCGCCGAAACCGGCCGCAAGTGCCGCGCCGGCGCCGCAAAACACCCCGAAATCCAACTGACAAAAAAAAAGCGTTGCCTAAGCGGCAACGCTTTTAAAGGCATCAAAATTCCGATTATAACAAATAGACAAACACGAACAGTCCCAGCCAGACCACGTCGACGAAGTGCCAATACCAGGCGGCCGCCTCGAACGCAAAATGGTTTTCCGGTTTGAAATGGCCTCTCCAGCTGCGGAACAATACCGTGCTCAGCATGATGGCGCCGACGCAGACATGGAAACCGTGGAAGCCGGTCAGCATGAAGAAGGTCGAACCGTAAATGCCGGTGCCGAGAGTCAGGCCCATTTCGCTGTAAGCTTCATGGTATTCGTAAGCCTGTAAGCCAACGAACAGGAAACCCAGACCAACGGTCGCAATCAAGCCTTGAATCAACTGCTGGCGTTTTCCAGCCAACAGGCCGTGATGCGCCCAGGTGCAGGTCACGCCGCTGCTGAGCAGGATCAAGGTGTTCAGGAAAGCCAGACCCCATGGACCCATCGCTTCGAATTCGCCGTCCGGAGTCGGTTTGCCTTCGAGCAGATGGCCAGGGCCATTGGTCGGCCAAACCGCCTCAAAGCCCTGGTGTAAAATCTCTCCGGTGGCGCCCTCGGCCAGCCAAGGCACCGACAAATTCCGGGTGTACCAGAGCGAGCCGAAGAACACCGCGAAGAACATCACCTCGGAAAAGATGAACCACATCATGCCCATCCGGTACGAAATACCGACCTGGGTGTTGTACATGCCGAATTCGCTTTCGAGCGACTGCAAGGTAAACCAGCCGGCCAGCATGAAAATAAAAATCAACAGGCCCAAAACCATCATGCCCGGTCCGATCGACGAACCGTTCAGATAATTCGCGAAACCCGCCAGCGTGATGAACAGCCCCACCGTGCCTATTATCGGCCAGGTCGCTTTATGCGGGATGTAATAAGCATTGTGTGTGGACATAATGTTCCCCTTTATTGTTTCTCTGCTTTTTCAGTATTGTCAAAAAATGTATAAGCCAGCGTAATCGTTTTGTGCTCCGGCGAGATTTTGGGATCGACGACGAATCGCACCGGCATCGATCTGCCTTCCCGCGCCTTGAATTTCTGCTCGGTAAAGCAAAAACACTCGGTCTTCTTAAAATACTCGGCCGCAAGGCCCGGCGAAATGCTCGGTATCGCCTGCGCGACCATCGGCTTGTCGGTCTTGTTTTCCGCATAAAAATTCACCGTATAATACTGCCCCGGATGCACCTTTAACTTCGGCGTTTCCGCGCGAAACTCCATCGGCGCCGCTTCATTCAAGGCGGTCACGAATTCGACGGTCAATTCCCGGCTCGGGTCGACCTGATAGCCGGTTTCTTTCGCGGCGGTGCTTTCGACCTTGCCGTTCAGTCCGGTTACCTCGCACAACACGTCATACAGCGGCACCAGCGCAAAACCGAAGCCGAACATGGCCACCGCCACCAGCAACAGAGTGCGGACCAGCTTGGCGTTTTTTCGTTGCAATTCGCCGGTCATTGCGAAATGGCTTTCAGCACGGCAAAGACATAGATCGTGAGTGCAATCGCGACCAGTATCAATACCGTCAAAATATTTTTCTGTTTAATAGTCATCTTGATCAACCGACACGCTGCCTTGGGCAGCGTATCTATTTGTTTCGACTCAATTAAGAACGTTCGGTTGGAACAGTTTCCGGCGGCGTCGTGAAGGTATGGTAAGGCAGCGGCGATGGCAGAGTCCATTCCAGACCATGCTTGTGCGCATCTTCCCAGACTTCATCGCTGACTTTTTCGCCGGTGCCGCCGCGGATCGTATCGATCACGATATACAGGAACAGCAATTGGCTGGCGCCGAAGATGAAGCCGCCGATACTTGAAACCATGTTCCAATCGGCAAACTGCACCGCATAATCCGGAATACGGCGCGGCATGCCGGCCAAACCTAAGAAATGCTGCGGGAAAAACAGAATGTTGACCGAAATCGTCGACAGCCAGAAATGCAGCTTGCCGATCCGCTCGTTATACATGTGGCCGGTCCATTTCGGCAGCCAGAAATAACCGGCGGCCATCAGGATGAAGACCGAAGCCGGCACCAGCGTATAGTGGAAATGCGCGACGATGAAATAGGTATCGTGGTATTGGAAATCGGATGGCGCGATCGACATCATCAGACCGGTGAAGCCGCCTATCGTGAACAACACCACGAACGCGATCGAAAACAGCATCGGCGTTTCGAAAGTCATCGAGCCTTTCCACATGGTCGCGGTCCAGTTGAATACCTTCACGGCGGTCGGGATCGCGATCAGCATGGTCGCGTACATGAAATAGATTTCCCCGGCCATCGGCATCCCGACCAGGAACATGTGGTGCGCCCAGACAATGAAAGACAGGAAAGCGATCGCCGCGGTCGCGTAGACCATCGAACTGTAGCCGAACAGCGGCTTGCGCGCGAAGACCGGAATGATCGTCGATGCGACGCCGAAGGTCGGCAGAATCATCACGTACACTTCCGGGTGGCCGAAGAACCAGAAAATGTGCTGATACAACACCGGGTCACCGCCGCCTGCCGCGTCAAAGAAGCTGGTTTCGAAGAATTTGTCGGTCAACAACATGGTTACCGCGCCGGCAAACACCGGCATGATCGCGATCAACAAAAACGCGGTGATCAGCCAGGTCCAGACGAACAACGGCATCTTCATCATCGTCATCGCCGGAGCGCGCATGTTGAAGATCGTCGCGATGATATTGATCGAGCCCATGATCGACGAAATCCCGAGCAAATGCACCGAGAAAATCGCGAACGGCAGCGCCGCTCCGGTTTGCAGCACCAACGGCGGATACAGGGTCCAGCCGGCGGCGGGCGCGCCGCCTTCCATGAACAGGGTGCTGGCGAGCAATAAGCCGCCGGCGACCAAGAGCCAGAAGCTCATGTTGTTCATCCGCGGCAGCGCCATGTCCGGCGCGCCGATCATCAATGGGATCATCCAGTTCGCCAGACCGACGAAAGCCGGCATCACCGCGCCGAAGACCATGATCAGCGCGTGCATCGTGGTCATCGAGTTGAAGAATTGCGGGTTCACGAACTGCAAACCCGGTTCGAACAGCTCGGCGCGGATCACCATCGCCATCGCGCCGCCCAGGAAAAACATCGCGAGCGCAAAGACCAGATACAGCGTGCCGATATCCTTATGGTTGGTCGTGACGATCCAGCGAAGCCATCCCTTCATCGGGCCGTGGTCATCATGATGATCATCGTGGTGATGATCATGGGGTGCTATGACAGCGGACATAAGTGTTATACCTCAATAAAGTGTAAAAAAAGAAGCCATGGGGTCGGGTAAACGTCGTACCGTTCGTCCGCCTTATTGCAGCGCCTCGATTTCCGCAGGCGTAATCTTGTCGTTTACCGAATTGCCCAGCGCATTACGGGTATAGGTGACGACCGCGGCAAACTCTTCGGGGCTCAAGGTTTCGCCGAAAGCCGGCATCATGCCCTTGCCTGCCTTCATCAACTTGACCTGCTCCCTAATATCGCCGGTCACCACATCGCTGCCGCTCAGGGCCGGGAAGGTAGGCGGCAAGCCCTGGCCATTCGCTTGATGGCAGGACACGCAGTGGCCTTCATAGACGGTCTTTCCTTTCGCAATCAAACCCTCTGTCGACGTAGGATCGACTGGAGCGGCCTTGGCTTCTTCGGTCTTTGCAGATGCAGCGTCTTGCTCATCCTCTTCCTCTTCGTCAGCATCCGCAGCGGCGGCCGCGCCTTCCGGCAACAACGCCTGCACCGCTTTCGGCTGGATTTCATCGCCGACCGAGTTGCCCAGGGCGTTACGGGTATAAGTGATGACCTCTGCCAATTCGTCGGCCTTCAGCATTTTGCCGAATGCCGGCATCGCGCCTTTACCGTTCAACACCAGATCGGTCTGTGTGTTGATGTCGCCGGTTACCACCGCACTGGCTTTCAGGGCAGGGAATGCACCCGGTACGCCTTCGCCCTTCGGCAAATGGCAGGTCGAGCAGTTCTTTTCGTACACGCCGGCGCCCTTGGCAACCAAGTCCTCGTGGCTCAGATCGCTCAAATCAGGACCCTTGGCCGCTTCTGCCTTGGTTTTTTTGAACCAGGCATCATAATCGGGCTGATCCATCGCAATCACCACGATCGGCATAAAGCCGTGATCCTTGCCGCACAATTCGGTGCATTGGCCGCGGTAAGTGCCCGGCTTATCGACTTGAGTCCAGGCCTCGTTGATAAAGCCAGGGTTGGCGTCCTTCTTCCAGCCCAAATCCGGCACCCACCAGGAGTGGATCACATCGGCGGCGGTAAACAGGAAGCGGATTTTCTTTTTGGTCGGAATCACCAGCGGCTTATCGACATTCAGCAAGTAATTCGGCACGGTGGCGGGATCGATGCCGGAGCCGAGCTGACGCGCCTTGTTGCTTGCCTCGTCCAGGCTGCTGAAGAACTTCAGGTCGCTGCCCAGATATTCATATTCCCATTTCCATTGCCAGCCGGTGACCTTGATCGACATGTCGGAATCCTGCACGTCGTCCAGTTCAACGAGCGTCTTGGTTGCAGGAATCGCCATGCTGATCAGGATCACGGTCGGAATGACCGTCCAGATGATCTCGACCGTCGTATTTTCATGGAACTGCGCCGCCTGATGTCCTTTGTCCTTGCGGTGATGGAATATCGAGTAGAACATCGTGCCGAATACGCCAACACCGACGAATACGCAGATCCATAGAATCAGCATATGCAAGTCATGAATATCATGACTGATCTTGGTAACCCCTTCGGTTAAGTTGAGCGTGTAATCCGCCCGCGCTGACTCTTGTCCGATAGCCGTCAAGATCGTGCCTGCGAATAGTTGCTTGGTTTTGTTCACGGAGCAGCCCCTTCGTAAGTAATAAAAAACCTTGAATGCGTCATTTCATTTCGTAAGTCATGGATGCTGCCAAAACGGCGCACACCATCCTACGTAAAAAATTTCACAATATAACCATACAATTTTACCCTATTGAGCCCTTCTAAGCCAGATTTCTATAGCGCTGAAAGCTTGCGCGGCGACCCCAGGAAGTCAATCAACGCCAAAATGACGCTATTTTCTGCGAAAAACCCTGCATTGCAGCGCAAACGAGCGAAAAAGCACTCGGAATATTTATATAGAATTTGTAGGGTTATCAAGACTCGCCTCAAGCACGGGTTTGCGTCTGCGTCGGTTCCCCGTCATGAACCCCAAGGATTTAACCAAAGCTTAAACCCGGGTAAACGGCTTTATTTAGGCTGCGAGCCATCTTCAGGCTTGGCGACCGCCAAGACGTCACTTTTTCCGGCCGTATATTAAAAACAACGCGGCAAGAACTACAGCCGCCGCGATCTGGCCTTCCGGCGTGCGCAAAAAATGAATCATTGCAACATACACTTGATGCAGGGTCGGCATCAAGCCGTCCCCCCCGAGCAGCACCCCATATTCACCGAACATACGACCTCCTCAACAACATGACTAAGCCGCCAGATCGGCCCACAAATCTGGCGAAACCCAAAAAAATGACTCGACATTCACCACAAATACTTATAAAAACCGAGCCCCATTTCAGAAATTCGGCATATCCTGACCATCAAAGCCCGCTTAATAGAAGCATAGCTTAAGCTGACCGCACGACGTTCCGCATGCCACGCGTGCAGGATCCCTGCCGTACCCACAAAGTCCCCAAGACTGCGCGTTGCTAGCACCCCAATTCACCGCAAGCGCTGCCGAAAATCAAACACCCGCTCTTAGTCAAATAACCGAGTAAAACGGACATCTGTAAAGGTCAATAAACAGTCCGCGCCATTTAGGGTCTTGTTTGTATATCTTTGACCCGCACCGCATTGACACGAATCTATACTGAGTAAATATTGGTATTAACGGGGCATTCGGAAGCTTGTGTATGCCTTATTTTTTTGGCCTGAACCCACCCCCAACCTAACATCAAAAATATATCGCACATATGATGCCACTTAAGTAAGCCGAAAGCAAAAGCTGTTAGCCTAACACGGAAGCGAGACATTCTTTTCCATCACACAGTTTCCCTCGCGGAACGAGGTAGAAGGCTATATGATTATCTTTCTAAGAAATATCCCCATAGATACCAAGAAATACGAAATCGCGTCTTTCATCGAGCCGGTTTTTAACGATTGCTTCTTGGTCAAGGCGACAACCAGAGTATCGCTACAAGACATTGAAATCCTGGCGATTAAGGATATTGATTCAGATGTCATAGAAAAACATGCATTGATCAGGATTGTTCCGGAAGAGGTTGCAAAACGGGTAATCAAACACATCGACGGCACAGTATTCAAAAATACGCCCGTTTCGGCGCGCGAATATATCAACCGCTCGTCAACGAATGACCCGAGGCACTCAGCCTTAAATGAGGCCGCAGAGCTGCTGGATCGCCGCCTCTCGGACAGAAGGAGAAAGCCGCTGCTGAACTCCTGGCAAAAATATCCGATTCTGGTTCATACCGCACCCTAACCTTCCCCCGCGAAACAGTCCGGCCCCATTCCCGGCCGGACCGCCAAAAAATTCCCCGCGCATTGCGCGCTAAGGCTCGGGTATAATGTCCTTATAAGATTCAACCCGAGAAGCCGTCAATCCTGTGCCTGTCGATTACAAGCCCATTCTGGATGCAATCAAAGCCGGCCATTGGGATGCCGCGCATCAGTCGATTCATCTCCAATGACAACCTTGCCTGACTCAGGCATTGCCAACTCCTACTGCTAAACCGATGCTGCGAATTACCGAACTCAAGCTGCCACTCGATCATTCCGAAAGCCAACTGCAATCCGCCATTATCAAACGCTTGGACATCGCTACCGAAGCCTTGAAAAGTTACTCGATTTTCCGCCGCAGCTACGATGCGCGGAAACGCGACAGCATTCTGCTGATTTATACGCTCGATGTCGAACTGGCAAACGAGTCCGCCGTACTGAGTCGCTTCCAGGATGATCCGCAGGTTGCGCTGACTCCGGACACCCACTACCAACATGTCGCAGAGGCGCCCAAAGAGCTGCCGACACGGCCGGTCGTGATCGGTTTTGGCCCTTGCGGGCTGTTTGCCGGCTTGCTGTTGGCGGAAATGGGCTTTCGCCCGATCATTCTCGAACGCGGCAAGCCGGTACGCGAACGCACGAAGGACACTTTCGGCCTGTGGCGCCGGCGCGAATTCAATCCCGAATCGAATGTGCAATTCGGCGAAGGCGGAGCCGGAACCTTTTCGGACGGCAAGCTGCATACCCAAATTAAGGACCCGCACCATTACGGCCGCAAGGTGCTGACCGAATTTGTGAAGGCCGGCGCGCCGCCGGAGATCCTCTATGTCAGCAAGCCGCACATCGGCACGTTCAAACTGGTGTCGATGATCGAGGAAATGCGCGGCACGATCGAAGCCTTGGGCGGCGAAATCCGCTTCGAAAGCCGGGTCGAGGATGTGCTGATCGAAGACGGCGCCGTGCGCGGCGTGACTCTCGCGAATGGCGAGACGATAGACACTCGTCATGTCGTGATCGCGGTCGGCCACAGCGCGCGCGACACCTTCAAAATGCTTTACGAACGCGGCGTCTATGTCGAAGCCAAACCGTTTTCGATCGGCTTCCGGATCGAACACCCGCAATCCCTAATCGACAGCTGCCGCTTCGGCAAGTACGCCGGCCACCCCCTGCTCGGCGCGGCCGACTATAAACTGGTGCACCACTGCAAGAACGGCCGCTCGGTGTACAGTTTCTGCATGTGCCCCGGCGGCACGGTGGTCGCCGCGACGTCCGAACCCGGCCATGTCGTGACCAACGGCATGAGCCAGTATTCGCGCAACGAACGCAACGCGAACAGCGGCATCGTGGTCGGCATCACGCCGGACGATTATCCGGGAAATCCCTTGGCCGGCATCGATCTGCAACGCCAACTGGAAAAAGCCGCATTTGCACTCGGCGGCGGCACCTACGACGCCCCCGGCCAACGGGTCGGCGACTTTCTCGCCGGCCGCGCCTCGACGCAATTCGGCTCCGTCACCCCGTCCTATACGCCGGGCGTGCACTTATGCGACTTGAGCACAGCCCTGCCCGCTTATGCGATCGAGGCGATTCGCGAAGCGCTTCCCGCCTTCGACAAAAAAATCCCCGGCTTTGCGATGGCGGACGCGGTGCTGACCGGCGTCGAAACCCGCACCTCATCGCCCGTCCGGATCAAGCGCAACGAACACTATCAGAGCATCAACACGCGCGGATTGTTTCCGGCCGGCGAAGGCGCGGGCTATGCCGGCGGCATCATGTCGGCCGCGATCGACGGCATCGAGGTTGCCGAGGCCGTGGCATTGAGCATCGCCGGAAACAGCAAAAAATGAGTCGTGCCGAAAGGCCAGGCCTTATTTGGAGCGCTTGGTCGTGTTAAAAACGTAAGACGCCACGACGCCGCGATTATCGAATTTGATCACCAGATCCTCGGTCTCGCCGTCGCTGAACAGGCTGTAATAATAGTCTCCGTAAGTCCAGGTTTTCATGCCGTTATCGATGCCGGTGCGCCAGGGCGCGCCGAATGTGGTGTAAATGTCGTTCTGGGTGGTCTCGCCGATGCGGATCGAGGGCACCTGGCCGGCAGGAAACTCATGGCCAATCGACGCGCAAGCCGACAGCAACAGCAAACCAGACAAAGCCAGCGCGGAAGCCGCCTGGCGTAAAATCCTCAAAGCGAGGCCCGAGCGAAAGAAAGCGCTTTTCATCAAAAATAATCCTTAATTAAAAATCAATTCGGCTAAATCATAGGATAAACGCAAGCGAATTTCCTGTTTTTTTGCCGGCCTCCGACTGGCAATCGGCCGTCATACCAATTAAAATAAGCGGTTACACTCACGCCTACCGATATTTAACTGGCCAAATCAATGACTGATTATAAACTCACGCATCTGAAACAGCTCGAAGCTGAAAGTATTCACATCATTCGGGAAGTCGCCGCCGAATTCGAGCGTCCGGTGATGTTGTATTCGATCGGCAAGGATTCCGCCGTGATGCTGCATTTGGCGATGAAGGCGTTTTATCCGGGCAAGCCGCCGTTTCCATTGATGCACGTCGACACCACCTGGAAATTCAAGGAAATGATCGAATTCCGGGACAAAATGGTCAAACAACTCGGCCTCGATCTGTTGGTTTATATCAATCAGGACGGCGTCGATCAAGGCATCGGCCCCTTCACCCACGGCAGCAAGAAACACACCGACGTGATGAAGACCGATGCGTTGAAACAGGCATTGGACAAATACAAGTTCGACGCGGCCTTCGGCGGCGCGCGGCGCGACGAGGAAAAGTCACGCGCGAAGGAGCGGGTTTATTCGTTCCGCGACAAAAATCACCGTTGGGACCCGAAAAACCAGCGTCCGGAACTCTGGAACATCTATAACGGCAAGATCGACAAGGGCGAAAGCATCCGCGTGTTCCCGTTGTCGAACTGGACCGAGCTGGACATCTGGCAATACATCCACCTCGAAAACATCCCGATCGTGCCGCTGTATTTCGCGAAGGAACGCCCGGTCGTGAACCGGGACGGCATGTTGATCATGGTGGATGACGAAAGGATGCCGATCGGCCCTGACGACAAGATCGAAATGAAAAAAGTCCGCTTCCGGACCCTCGGCTGCTATCCCCTGACCGGCGCGGTCGAGTCGAATGCGACGACGCTACCGGAAATCATCCAGGAAATGCTGCTGACGACGACCTCCGAACGCCAGGGCCGCTTGATCGACCACGACCAGGCCGGTTCGATGGAGCAGAAGAAGCGCGAAGGCTATTTCTAACAGCAGGTTAAAGTTTCAAGGCGAAAGGCCAAAACAAAGGCGATACCTCTTTCGCCGAGTATCAAGGAAAACAATTTCATGTCCCACCAATCCGACCTCATCAGCACCGACATCAACGCCTATCTGGCGCAACACGAGCGCAAGGAACTGCTCCGTTTTTTAACCTGCGGCAATGTCGACGACGGCAAAAGCACGCTGATCGGGCGTTTGCTGCACGATTCGAAAATGATCTATGAAGATCAACTGGCCGCGGTGCAGGCGGACAGCGTCAAATCGGGCACCACCGGCGCGGGCAAGATCGATCTGGCGCTCTTGGTTGACGGCTTGCAGGCCGAGCGCGAGCAAGGCATCACGATCGACGTCGCTTACCGCTATTTTTCGACCTCGACGCGCAAATTCATCATCGCCGACACCCCGGGCCACGAACAATACACCCGCAACATGGCGACCGGCGCTTCGACCTGCGATCTCGCGATCATTCTGATCGACGCGCGCTACGGCGTGCAGACCCAGACCAAGCGGCACAGCTTCATCGCCTCCTTGCTGGGCATTCAGCACATCATCGTCGCGATCAACAAGATGGACCTGGTCGATTACAGTGAAGCGACTTTCGATAAAATCAAGCAGGACTATCTGCAATTCACCGCCTCGTTAGCCTTGCATGACGTCCGCTTCATCCCGATTTCGGCGCTGGACGGCGACAACGTGGTCAACCGCAGCGGCAACATGCCCTGGTTCGGCGGCGAACCTTTGATGGACGCGCTGAACAACGTCAAGATCGCGAATGACCACAATTTCTCCGACGCGCGTTTCCCGGTGCAATATGTGAACCGGCCGAACCTGGATTTCCGCGGCTTCTGCGGCACCGTCGCGGCCGGCGTGTTCAAGCAAGGCGACAAGATCACCGCCCTACCCTCAGGTAAATCGAGCCGGATCAAGGCTATCGTGACCTATGACGGCGAACGCGCGGAAGCCTTCCCGCCGATGGCGGTCACCTTCACCCTCGAAGACGAGATCGATATCAGCCGCGGCGACATGCTCATCGGCAATGAAACCCAACCTGCGACCGTCGCCGACAAATTCCGCGCCAAAATCGTCTGGATGCACGAAAAGGCGCTGACGCCCGGCCGCCAATATACGCTCAAACTCGCGACGCGCAGCGTGTCCGGTTCGGTATCGATGATCCATCACCGGATCGACGTGAATACGCTCGAACACCACGATGCCAGCGAATTGAAGCTGAACGAAATCGGCAATTGCACCCTCACGGTCAATGCGCCGGTCGTATTCGATCCTTACAAAACGAGCAAGGGTACCGGCTCTTTCATCATCATCGACCGTCTGACCAACGGCACGGTCGGCGCGGGCATGATCATCGGCACGACCGAAGACGAAGTGTCGCGTCCGGTCAGCATCGCAGAACGCGCGGCCCGCTTCAGCCAGCAAGCGGCGGCGATCTCGATCAGCGGCGCGAACGGCAGCGAAATCGCTTATCAACTGGAAAGAAAACTGTTCGACAACGGCCATGCCGCGACCGTACTGGAAACTTCGGATGCAGGTTTGATTCAGGCGATCAAAAACGCCGGCTTGATTGGCTTGTGCGTGAACGGCAAGGAAGGCTGCGACAGCGCGTTCGACAGCGATAAACTGCCGCTCGACGAAATTTACAACAGCCTGAAAGACAGGAAGATTATTTACTAAAGGATAGCACGGGCGGAAAGCTTAGCGTTTCCGCCCGGTCAACAAAGCCATCAATAAGGCGGAGGCATCACTGCCGTTCCGCCTGTATTTTCGATCAGGACGCGGCTTTGGCCGACAACGCTTCCGCATTACGCTTGGCCAATCCGTCGATCACCGCCGCCAGCGAGCCTTTTTGCTGCACTTCATTGGTGAAGGTCGTCCGGTAGTTGGTGACCAGGCTGACGCCTTCGATCATGATGTCATAAACCTTCCATTGTCCGGTGTTGCTCGAAAACATCCGGTAATTGACGCCGACCGGCTGGATGCCGGGCTGCAACACTTCGGTTTTGACGATCACCTTGTTCGCGCCGGCCTCCAAGTCTATCGGCAGGAAGCGAACCGACCATTCCTTGAATTCGAGGAAGGCGCGCGAGTAGGTTCTGACCAATAAGGTTTGGAATTCGCGCTTGAAGCGTTCGCGTTCATCAGCGCTCGCCTCTTTCCACAGCTTGCCGAGCACCAGCGCGGAAATCTTGTCGAAATCGGTATGCGGATAAATCACCTCATTCACAAATGAGGCGATTTTCGCGAAATCGTTTTTAAATGATTGATCCTGTAAACGCAGTTTCAGCTTGTCGGAGGCATCCTGGATCGCCTGCTGAGGCGGCAACAAGTCTTGCGAATACGCCCCCGAAACCGGCAGCAACGTCATAAAGAACAGACATAAACCGAAAATCGTAAATTGTTTGAACTTCATAATAAACCTCAGAAAAATAGAAATCTTTTGACTGTCATTTTCAAATGCCGAAAATAACTTTCCTGATACAATAAAAACCCGCGAAGGCACTGCGGCCGGCGCGGCCTATGGTGCTCGACTGAGATTTTTCCAACCCCAAGAGCTGTGACAAGATGTCCTATCATACCATCAATTTTCCTAAAACACGCATGAGAAGAATGCGTTATAACGATTTTTCGCGCCGCTTGATGCGCGAACATCGTTTGACCGTCGACGATCTGATTTATCCCGTTTTTGTGACCGAAGACAGCAATCAAAGAGTCCCGATCGCGTCGATGCCGGGCATCGAAAGACTGTCGCTGGACCTGCTGGTCGAAGAAGCCTACGAGTTATTCAGCCTCGGCATTCCGGCCATCGCGCTGTTTCCGGTCATCACTCCCGAGAAAAAATCCGACCTTGCGAAGGAAGCCTTCAATCCGGAAGGACTCGTGCAAAGCGCCGTCAGGGCCTTGAAAGAAGCCGTGCCGGAACTCGGCATCATTACCGACGTGGCGCTCGACCCTTATACCTCGCACGGCCAGGACGGCCTGATCGACCAAGACGGCTATGTGCTGAACGACGAAACGATCGAAGTGTTGGTCAAACAGGCCCTGTCGCACGCCGATGCCGGGGCCGACATCGTCGCGCCCTCGGACATGATGGACGGACGTATCGGCGCGATAAGGCAGGCGCTGGAAGCGAACCACCATCGCAACACCCGAATCTTAGCCTATTCCGCAAAATATGCATCGAGTTTTTACGGTCCGTTCCGCGACGCCGTCGGCTCGTCGGCCGCGCTCGGCAAGGCCAATAAATATAACTACCAGATGGACCCGGCCAATTCCGACGAGGCGCTGCGCGAAATCGCGCTGGATTTGCAGGAAGGCGCCGACATGATCATGGTCAAACCCGGCATGCCCTATCTCGACATCATTCGAAGGGCCAAGGACGAATTCGGCGTGCCGACCTTCGCCTATCAGGTCTCGGGCGAATACGCGATGTTGAAAGCGGCGTCGATCAACGGCTGGCTCGATGAAAAGCAGGTCGTATTGGAATCATTACTGGCATTCAAGCGCGCCGGCAGCGATGCGATTCTGACTTATTTTGCCAAATCCGTGGCAGAATGGCTGCAAGATTGATCCGCGGCTGATTCGATCGGCTCGCCGAACCGATAGCCGATTGGCGGCGACCGCCATAAAGCATAAAAACAATAACCGGAGCCCTGTACATGACCGACGATTCCATGATTTCCGCCAGACGAAGGCGCCAGATCGAAGCGATCATCCTGATCCTCTTGCTGATATTGTCTCTGACCGGCATTTTCATCAACGATTATTCGCCCGCCGACGGCTTCGGCTATTGGCTCATGATGGTCTTTGTGTTCGCATTTTTTGCGATCATCCTGGGCTGGCTGCAATCGAGGCAGCGTAGCGAGGACTTCATGACCGTGTTGCGCGAACAAGCCCTGCATTGGCTCTTCTCCCTGCTCGTGGTCGGCGGCGCGTCGATCGTGTTGAAACCGGAAGACGACTCGGGACTGATCATCCTGTTGATCCTGTCGCTGGCGACCGCTTTGGACGGCCTGCGCGTCGGCTGGCGTTTCTGCATCGTCGGCATCTTTTTAGGGGTCTCCGCGGTCATTCCGGTCTATACGGAACATTTTTTCTGGGTGGAATTGATGATCGTCGCGGGCATCGTCACCCTGACCATCATCAGAAGCTTTTGGCTGAGGAAAAACATTTAAATGAGCATAACGGACCGCTACGCCGTATTCGGCAGCCCGATCAAGCACAGTAAATCCCCCCGCATTCATCGCCTGTTCGCCGAACAGACCGGCCAAGCGTTGAGCTACGAAGCCCAGGAAGTCACGGCCGAGACGTTTCCTGCCGAAGTCAGCGGCTTCTTCGCGGCCGGCGGCAAGGGGCTGAACTGCACGGTGCCGTTGAAAGAACTGGCCTACCGCTTCGCGGGCGTCAAGACCGAACGCGCGGAACGCAGCAAGGCGGTCAACACGCTCGCGCTACAAGCGGACGGCAGCATTCTCGGCGACAACACCGACGGCTGCGGCCTGGTCACGGACCTGCTGGCAAATCATCAATTGACCCTGGCCGGCGAACGCGTGTTGATTCTCGGCGCCGGCGGCGCCAGCCGAGGCATCATCGGGCCGATCCTGGAGCAAGCGCCAAGCCGCTTGGTCATCGCAAACCGCACCGCCGATAAAGCCGTGTTGCTTGCCGAGGAATTCAACGCATTGGGCGACCTATCCGGCTGCGGCTTTGAAGCGCTCGCCCCGCTGCAATTCGACCTGATCCTGAATGCGACCTCCGCCAGCCTGAGCGGCCAGTTGCCCCCGCTGCCCGATCACCTGCTCGCAGACGGGGGCAGTTGTTACGATCTCGCCTACGGCAACGAGCCGACCGCCTTCGTGCGCTGGGGATTAGAGCACGGCGCGCGGCTTAGCCTGGACGGCCTCGGCATGCTGGTCGAACAGGCGGCCGAAGCCTTCTACATCTGGCGCGGCGTGAGGCCGCAGACCCGACTGGTGATCGACCTGCTGGACGGGGAAAGGCAAACAAAATAGCCCGCACCCGCTTCACTCTGCTGATGTTATGACGACCGGCCGGCCTCAACGCAAAATCATTCATATCGACATGGATGCCTTTTTCGCCGCGGTCGAGCAACGCGACAACCCGGCCTATCGCGGCAAAGCCATTGTCGTCGGCGGCCGGCCGGATGCGCGGGGCGTGGTCGCGACGTGCAGCTACGAAGCCAGAAAATACGGCATCCATTCGGCGATGCCGTCTTCCCACGCTTACCGCCTGTGCCCTCAGGCCATCTTCGTAAAACCGCGTTTCGAGGTTTATAAGGAAGTCTCGGCGGCCATCCGCCGCATTTTCTCCGACTATACCGAACTGTTCGAGCCTCTGTCGCTCGATGAAGCCTATCTGGACGTAAGCGAGGTGTCGCGCTGCCAGGGTTCTGCGACCTTGATCGCGAAGGAGATCAAGGAGAAGATTCGCCAGCAAACCGGGCTGACCGCCTCGGCCGGCATTTCCTACAACAAATTTCTGGCGAAGACCGCCTCCGACATCAACAAACCCGACGGTTTGTATTTGATCACGCCCGAGCAGGGGCCGGGATTCGTCGAGCAGCTGGCGATCGGCAAATTTCACGGCATCGGCAAGGCCACGGAAAAAAAGATGCATGAATTAGGCATCCGCACCGGGCTTGATCTGAAACAATGGCCTTTGCCGTTGTTGACGCAGCATTTCGGCAAGTCGGGACAGTATTATTACGATATTGCCCGCGGCATCGACAACCGGCCGGTCCGCAATGTCCGGCCGAGCAAATCGGTCGGCGTCGAAATCACCTACCAGGAGGACCTTGAAGACCCTTGCCAAATCCTGGAGCAACTCTTCGGGCTGCTGGACAAGGCCCTGACCCGGCTGGCCGCGAAGCAACTGACCGCCCATACCCTCACGATCAAGCTTAAATATCACAACTTCGTGCAGATCACGCGCAGCCGAACGCTGCCGCAGGCGATCACACGAGTCGAGGGATTCGAGGCTATCCTGGCCGATTTGCTGAAAGATACCGAGGTCGGTGCGAAAAAGGTGCGCTTGCTCGGGGTTGCACTATCCTCCCTGGACTCGGCGGCGCCATTGAATTGGCGACAACTGGACTTGTTCGATTAGTAAAATCGGCGCGGGGCTTTATTCACGCTGCTTTTGCACCGCTTTTTCATGATGATTCGGATCGTGTCGGTTTTGCCCTTTGGTATTTTCACATCCCGCGAGAAAACCCAGAATCAGAAGTATCAGAATAGATGACTTCATCATGCCCTCCTCAATCGCTTAGCGGTGAGGTTATACAATAGCAAATTCCGCTACCATATTCCGAAGAGATTCTCAGGTTAATTCCCCTCGCGAATATTTTCTCGTTTCGACTCCCGAAGCCATGAGAAAATGAAACCCGGCCCCTCAAACACCGGCTACGGATGTCACTCTCGAAATCGATCAAAACCGACTCCTCTCGGCGTCTGTCTTCCCTGAAGGCTTTGTGGCCTTTCATGCGCCCCTATCGCGGAAGAATAGCGCTGGCTTTTGTGCTGCTGTGCCTTGGCTCGGCCACCATCCTGCTGGTTCCGCTGGCGTTTCGTGACTTGATCGATTTCGGTTTCGGGCAACGGCAAAACGCCGGCGCCGGGCTGCTCGGTTCGCTGAGCCTGAACGGACGCTTCGCGGTCCTGTTCGGATTGGCGAGCCTGTGGGCATTGGCCGTTTCGGCGCGTTATTACACCGTGACCTGGATCGGCGAGCGAGTCACGGCGGATTTGCGCACGGCGGTGTATGCGCGGGTGCTGGTGCAATCCCCGCAATTTTTCGAGACTTTGCAAACCGGCGAGGTGCTGTCGCGCCTGACCGGCGACACCATCCTGATCCAGACCGTGGTCGGCAGCTCCGTTTCGATGGGCCTCAGAAGCCTGTTCCAATTTGTGGGCGGCATGGTCATGCTGGCGGTGACCAGTCTGCATCTGTTCTCCCTGAATCTGGGCCTGATGGCTTTATTGACGCTGCCCATCTTAGCGATCGGCCGCAAAGTGAAAAAGCTCTCCCGCGAATCGCAGGACAAAATAGCGGATGCCTCGGCGCTGGCCGGCGAGATTCTGAACGCGGTACCGACGGTCCAGGCCTATACCCAGGAACAGCGGGAAACCCGACGCTTCGCCGACCGTGCGGAAGTCAGCTTCAAGACCGCAATCCGGCGTACCCGTGTGCGTGCGGCGCTGACGGCGCTGATTATCATGGCCGTGATGGGATCGATTATTTTCGTGCTGTGGATCGGCGCGAACCTGGTGCAGGTGGGCGACATGACGGGCGGACAACTGGCGTCCTTCGTGCTGTATGCGGTCCTGGTGGCGGGCGGGGTCGGCACCCTGGCGGAAGTCTGGGGCGATATCATGCGGGCGGCCGGGGCAACCGGGCGCTTGCTGGAACTGCTCCATACCCAACCCGCCATCGTCGAAGCCAACGCGCCGCAACCGCTGCCGCGACCCGAAAAAGCCGAGATTCAATTCGAACATGTCACTTTCCGTTACCCGTCGCGAATGCAGACGGCCGCGCTCGAAGGCATCACTCTCGCTATCGCCCCGGGCGAGAGCATCGCGTTTGTCGGCCCTTCCGGTGCGGGCAAGTCCACCCTGTTCCAGCTGTTATTGCGTTTCTACGAGGTATCGGATGGCGCCATTCGATTCAACGGGCAGGACATTCGCGAACTTTCCTTGCAGGAATTACGCAACAGGATTGCCATCGTACCGCAGGACCCGGTGATCTTCTCGGCCAATGCCCTGGAAAATATTCGTTACGGCCGCCCTGATGCCAGCGATGATGAAGTCATCGCCGCCGCAAAATCGGCGCAAGTGGAAGAATTCATCAACCGCCTGCCGGAAGGCTATCAGACATTTCTGGGGGAACGCGGTACCCGCTTGTCCGGCGGGCAACGCCAGCGCATCGCCATCGCTCGGGCGATTCTGAAAAATGCGCCGCTTTTGCTGCTCGACGAAGCCACCAGCGCCCTGGATGCGGAATCCGAAATCCTGGTGCAGGAAGGCTTGAACACGGCCATGCAGGGGCGTACCACCCTGATCATTGCCCACCGGTTGGCCACGGTGAAGAAGGTCGGCCGTATCATCGTCCTGAACCAGGGACGTATCGTCGAAACCGGCGCTCCGGAGGATTTACGCAAACAGAGCGGGCTGTACGCCAAGCTTGCCAGCCTGCAATTCGACATTCAATAAGGCAAAGCTCATTAATGGAAAAAGATAAAGAGGCTTAGAATGTCCCCTTAGATCGGTGGGTAACACTTGCCATAAGCAGTTAAGCGACCATGAACTCACGGTCGCAGACCGGCCAATTCCTGCCCGCCGAGGTTGATTCTTGAATGGCCGCTTTAAGTTCGAAATTACTCGTTTAACGACCAAGCTCACCGGCGGCAATGGAGCGCAGCGGAATTGCCGTCCGAGTGCAGCGCCTTGTTAGCACATTTTGCAATTTGATTTTCGGACATTCTTCATTGTAAACGCAATAAATCTTCAACGCGCGTATAGGTCTTACCTTCAAGAACACGTTTTACCTGGGCGATGTTCCTCGCACCAATCCGTGCGAAAATTTCTTCGGCCGAGTACTCCTTGGCCAGCTTTCGAATTGCCTGTACTTGATCTTTCGACAATCTGTCATCACGGCCGCAAATCTGTGCAATAGCCCAATCGTTGTCCCGCCACTTCTCCGATACCCAAGGCGCGGGGAGTCCTTTCCTTGGATGATCTTTAAGCCAATCATTTAGGATTCGATCCCGTTCATCTGGCATGGGGACAACAGACTGCTGGATTAGGCCATTCTCACGGAGATATCGCAAACCCGATTTTCCACCCGGGATCATGTTTAAGCGTCGTTGATCTTGCCAATGGCCTTCAACTAAGAACTCTTCGGCTTCATACAGTTTCTCAAGGTCATCGGTGATACCCATTACCTTGTGATGGATATAGGTAACTCTCCCGCCCTCTTCCTCTTCACGAAACTTCCGATGGAACAGCAAAGGACTTCCACTTCCGATTGCTCGTTTGTGCTCAGCCCATCGCTTCTGCCAACTACGGGTTGTCACGCCAACATAAAAATAACCATCATTTGGGTACGAGCCACCGTTCCCGAAGATATGCTGGTAAAGGACATACGCCTTTTTTGGAAAATGCTTTGGTGAAAACAAAAAGTGCGCAGGTATTGAAAAGAGCAGGCTCGGCTGTTTGATGTAGTTTTCATTTATAGTAGTTTGACCACGTTTCGCCGCTTCAATTAACAGCGGTTCGGTTACCAAGTCGATCAAGATGATTGGCTGAATTGCACGCTCTTCCTCATCAAGGTCGTCTCCCGATAAATATTTACGAGCTGATGCGACTGTGCGATGACCAGATCTTAACTTCTGAAAAGGTGCAATAAAGCCTGGGGCTTTGCCGAGAAAGGTCATTTGGACTGCTGGGATTACCTGACCAGGCTTGAGTCTGAAGATGCCATTCGGATTCCGCGCTACCTTGTACCATTCTTCACCATAGCTTGAAGATCGTATGAAATTATTCAACAGAACTTCTATTTCACCACGTCGAGGAATCAATGGCTTTGGAGCCAGATGTTCCCACCATAATTTGTTTATTTTCACCATTCTTCGCACCTATAGCGAACTCTCCTTGCAACAACTAAAGCAGAATTAACGCGCACCCGCGAGGACACTGAACAAAGGTGCGACGCTTCAGGGCGTCGCGTTGAATGAACCGCTAGGCGTACTTTAAGGTTTAGCAAAATGGAGGATGGCATCGACGAACTTTTCATACCTGGCAGAATCGGTAAGCGGTTCTGGTACTTTTCCGCGAGAGGTCGTTTCGGCTATTGGCGCATGGCTTTTAATAAATGTGTAGTAGTTTTTGCAAGCCTCGTCATAGGCTGGAATATCGCACTCGCCGATGTAAAAGCGAAAGCGCCCGATTTCAAGAATTTGAGTTGCGAAGACCGTGTTTGCTTCCCGTCTAATCTCATCCCGTATAGCGATTTCGTTGCACAGAATCTTGAAGAGGACTGGGTGAAAAGCAGCATGGAGGTTGGCAGCGGCGACACGTTTAGCAGCGGAGCGATTGTTGAACCAAGTGGCTACAAAACCGATTACGCCGCCAACGATAGCTCCGGAAAGGGCGGAGATGACGGGGAGGTATTCACAGTTCAAATTTTTCTCCTTACTCTTGTGGCGATGCCGGTAGCCCGCGTAGCTCCGATTAGCGATAGCGTAATCGGAGGAATGTTGACTTCGAAATGTACGATTACGTAAGCTAATCGCACCTACATTTTGAATAAAAGCTTATTTGCCATTTCTTGTCATTGCAAATTAAATCATATTTGGCAGCAAAGGGTCGAAGTCTGCCTATTGATGTCGGATTTAAGTTAAGGTCAATTTTTTAAGCCTTCAGTTCAAGCCCAGAGTTTTACACCGAGAAGGAATTTTATGTAACGAGTTCATGAGGCCTTCCCACCCATCCGCCTAAACAAACAGATAATCCAGCACCAAGCCGATAAAAACCGCCAGACCAAACCAGTTGTTATTCAAAAACGCCTTGAAACAGAGCGCTTTTTCGCGGTGGAAAATCAGTTTCTGCTGATAAACCGCAAGTCCCGCCGCTGCCAGAAGCCCGGCGTAATAAAAGAATCCCAGCCCTTCTATACGCCCGACGATCACCAAGAGACCCAGCATCACGATCTGCAAGGCGCCCATGATATGACGGTCATAGTCGCCGAACAGGATTGCGGTCGATTTGACGCCGATCTTCAGGTCATCGTCCTTGTCGACCATCGCGTACATCGTGTCGTAAACCAGCGCCCAGAGCAGCACGGCCAGATACAATAACCAGCCGACCAGAGGAATCGTGTTCGTCTGCGCCGCGAACGCCATCGGCACCGCCCAGCCGAACGCCATGCCGAGATAGGCCTGCGGCAGATGCGTGAAACGCTTCATGAACGGATAGCTGGCCGCGAGAAAGGCGCCGATGAACGACAGCCCTATCGTGAACGGATTCATCAGCAGCACCAGGCCGAACGACACTAAAGTCAGCACCGCGAACAGGATCAATGCTTCCTTCGGCTGCACGCGGCCGGCCGCGATCGGGCGCTGTTTGGTGCGTTCGACATGCGGGTCGAAATCGCGGTCGGCATAATCGTTGATCACGCAGCCGGCGGCCCGCATCAGTACCACGCCCAGGAAAAACACCGTAAACACCAGCGCATCCGGCTTGCCGCGGCCTGCGATCCAGAGCGCCCACAGCGTCGGCCATAATAGAATCAGCGTGCCGATGGGCCGGTCGAAACGGGCGAGCAGCCAGTATTGTTTGGTGCGATCGGCGATGCGATCCGCAATGCGTGTTGTCAAGATAACCCCTTTTTCAGCGAGAGTTTGTGCGAGAAATGTTATTATAACTTTTTTATTTGAAAGAGCGCCGAAGCGCCAAAGGCAGCCGTTATGAAAGTTAAAATTTATCATAATCCGCGTTGCAGCAAATCCCGGGAAACGCTGCAACTGTTGCGGGACAAGGGTATTGAACCGGAAATTGTCGAATATCTGAAAAATCCGCCGAGCGCGGAAGAACTCGACGAGATACTGCAAAAACTCGGGATCGAACCGCGCGACCTGATGCGCCAAAAAGAGAAGCCATACGATGAATTGGACCTGTTCGACAAATCGCTGGACCGGCAGACCTTGATCCGCGCAATGGTCGAGAACCCGATTCTGATCGAACGCCCGGTCGTAGTGATCGGGGATAAGGCCGCGATCGGCCGGCCGCCGGAAAACATCCTCGCGATCCTGTAACGATGACCAAAATCCTGGTGCTTTATTTCTCCCGGAACGGCGCGACCGCCGCCATGGCGATGCAGATCGCGCGCGGCATCGAAACGGTCGACGGCGCGGAAGCTATCGTCAGGACCGTGCCCGACGTGTCCGCGGTGTGCGAAAAAACCGCCGAACGGATTCCCGCGCAGGGTCCGGTGTATGCGACGCTGGACGATCTGAAAAACTGCGACGGCCTGGCGCTGGGCAGTCCGACCCATTTCGGCAACATGGCCGCGCCGTTGAAATATTTCATCGACAGCACAACCCCGATCTGGTTTTCGGGCGCACTGGCGGGCAAACCGGCCGGCGTGTTCACCTCGACCGGCAGCCTGCACGGCGGCCAGGAAAGCACGCTGTTGTCGATGATGTTGCCGCTGCTGCATCACGGCATGCTGCTGGTCGGGCTGCCCTACACCGAGGCGGCGCTGCGCGAGACGACATCGGGCGGTACGCCGTATGGCCCGAGCCATCTGGAAGAGAAGAATTCGCTGCTCAGCGACCCCGAAAAGACGTTGTGCCGGGCGCTCGGAAAACGCCTCGCCCTCACCGCAAAAGCGCTGAAGGCGGGAATGCCGGCTTGAACAAGATGGCGCAGACCTTTCGTTACCTGACGCTTACCGGTTATTTCGGGCTGTTCGCGCTGATGATGCTGTGGCCGACCGTACTGGCGGCTGCACCGCAAATACCGGTCGCGCTGGTGCTGATCGTCACGGTGACGCCGCTGTTGCTGCTGGTGCGCGGCTTGCTGGCGTTCAATCCGAAAAGCTATGCCTGGGCCGGCTTCATCAGTCTGTTGTATTTCGCGCACGGCGCGGTCGAAATTTACGCGAATGCCGGCGCCCGCTGGCTGGCGGGATCTGAAATCCTGTTCAGCCTGCTGCTGTTTTTCGGTTCGGCGCTGGCGCTCCGTTCTCGCGGGAAAGCCCGCTGAATCATGGCGAAACAACTGCCGTTGCAGTTCGTATTCAGGGCCAATCAAACGTTCCAGGATTTTTTTCCGGGCGTAAATTCGGCCACCGTGAATCATTTGCAACACTGCGTCGACGGCAGCGGCGAAACCTTCATTTTTCTCTGGGGACAGTCAGGGCTCGGCAAGAGCCACCTTTTGCAGGCTTGCTGCCACGAGGCGCAAAAGCTGGGCCTTTCGAGCTTTTATTTCGACCTGCATCAAGCCGCCGAGTCTTCCGCCGAATTACTGAACGGCCTCGAAGCCTGTGAACTCGTCTGTCTCGACAATGTCGAAGCGGTGGCAGGCCTTGCCGACTGGGAGTTGGCTTTATTCAATTTTTTCAATCGGCACCGGGACCTCGGGCATAGGCTGATCATCTCCTCGGGCGTCAGCCCCAAAGCCTTGGCGATTGAATTGCCCGACTTGAAAACGCGCCTGAATTGGGGGCTCGGTTTGAACATACAAACGCCGGACGATGAAGGCCGCATTGCCGCGCTGGTATATAAAGCCCGGCGCATGGGCCTGGAGATTTCGCCGCAGGCCGGGCGCTTCCTGTTGAACCGCGCCGACCGCGAGATGGCGTCCTTATGGCGTCTGCTCGACAGCCTCGACCAGGCCTCCCTGTCCGCCAAACGCAAATTGACCATCCCTTTTTTGAAACAGATTTTGGATGAAAACCCCAGCTAGCAAAGTACTGGTCGTCGGCGCCGGCGCGATCGGCGCCTTTTACGGATCGCTGCTCGCGAAGGCCGGCGCGGAAGTATCGGTGGTCTGCCGCTCCGATTATGACGCGGTCAAACAATCAGGCTTCACGATCGACAGCGCCGATCTCGGCAGTTATCGTTTCATGCCGAAACAAGTGCTCAAGGACGCCGCGGACTTTCAAGGGCCTGCGGACTATGTACTGCTCTGCACCAAGATACTGCCCGGCGCCGATCGGGCCGCGCTGCTGCGCCCCGTGGTCGCGCCGCAAACGTCGATCGTGTTCATCCAGAACGGCGTCGACATCGAACAGGAAATGCTCGCGGCCTTCCCCGATAACGAAGTCGTCAGCGGCCTGGCGTTCATCTGCTGCAACCGGACTGGCCCGGGATTGATCGCGCATCTGGCCTACGGCCGTCTGGCACTGGGCAACCTGCCGGGCTCGGTCAGCGCTAAAACCCTGGAATTGTGCCGCTTGTTTCGGGAGTCCGGCATCGACAGTAATACAACCTCTGCAATCGTCGCCGAACGCTGGCTCAAATGCGTCTGGAATGCGCCGTTCAATCCGTTGTCGGTGCTGTCCGGCGGACTCAGCACGGCCGAAATCCTGCACACCGAAGAGCCTTTCGTGCGCCATATCATGCAGGACGTCTGCCGGATTGCCGAAGCCCTTGGGCACCCTTTGCCTGAAGATGCGGTGGAGCAAAACATCGAAAAGACCTACCGGATGCCGCCCTATAAGACCAGCATGCTGCTCGACTACGAACAAGGCCGGCCTTTGGAAACCGAGGCGATTCTCGGCAATGCGATACGCGCGGCCGAACGCGCGAACGAGCCCTGCCCTTACCTGGAATCGGTTTATGCGTCGATCCGCTTGAAACTGCTGTCGGACGACGCCAAACGCCGGCACTCCAACGCAGCTTGCCGCCATGTGCCGTCATAAACTGGCATCAGGCAGCCTGTCTGCGTTTTTGCTGTTGTCCGCACTGTATTGCAGCGCGGCACCCCGCATCGCGGTGCTCGATTTTGAACTGAAGGACCTGACACCCGCGCCCTATATTCCGGCAGAAATCGTCCGCACGGCCAGCATCAAACCGCTGCTGGAACAGGAGCTTGCAAAAGCAGGCTACCCGATCGTCCAGATCGATCGCCGCGACATCGCCGAGGCCGCCGCCGGCCCCGGCTACCTGTTCGATCACCACGACCTGGCCGCCGAACTGGCCAGGTCGGTTGACGCCGACTATGTCGTGGTCGGCAGGCTGCACAAGCCCAGCTACCTGTTCGCCTATTTGATGGCGCATCTGGTCGATGTACGGCAGGGCAAACTGGTCGGCGATTATGTTTCCGAGGTCAAAGGCGGCGACAAGAAGTTGACCCTGAAAGGAGTCGAAAGCCTGGCCCGGAAGATCACCGCAACGCTTGCCCCAAATGCCTTTCGCTCCAGGTGAGCCTGGGCCGCGGCCAGTCAACGGTTAATCTCAAATCCTCCCTGCCGACATGCTGACGCGACTGCTGGTCTATCTCGCCTACTTCCTGAAAACCTCGGCACGGTATCAAAACACCAAACATTTTTTCCGGCGCTTGCTGCTGATCCCGCAGAGCCGGCCGAAAGCTTATTTCGATGTTTTCATGATCGTGCTGGTGATCATCAGCGTGTTCCTGCAGATCGATAAAGTCAGCCATCAGCCGCCGCACTGGCATCTGGTCTTTGAAGATTGCATCGTCGCGCTGTTCATCCTCGAATATCTCCTGCGCGCCTGGATTCATAACGACAGCCATCAAATCATCCTGGATCATTACGAGCGCTCGGAATACCTGGATATTCCGTTCAAGCTACACAAGGTGTTAACCGCGATCGCGGCGAAAAAAATCGACTATGCGTTCAGCCCGCTGGCGCTGATCGATTTGCTGGCCATCCTGCCCAGCTACCGGCCTTTGCGCGTTTTGCGAGTGTTTCTGATTTTCCGCCTGTTCAAGCTGTTCCGCTACATCAACAGCATCAAGCTGTTCACGCAGATCCTTTTTAACAAACGCTTTGAGCTTTACACCCTGGCGGTATTTTTGGGGCTGCTGCTTTTTATCGGCAGCACCGCCATTTTTTTGTTTGAGAACCCGGAAAACGGCGGTCACGTCAACGACTTGTTCGACGCCTTCTATCTGGCCGTCGTGACCATGTCGACGGTCGGCTACGGCGACATCGCCCCAGAAACCCCGGGAGGGCGCCTGGTCGTGATGGGGCTGATTTTTACCGGACTCGGCGTGTTGTCATTCTTCACCTCGATCATCGTCTCGGCCTTTAACGATAAAGTGAATGACCTCAGGGAGAATCAGGTGTATGCGGAATTGCACCAGCTCGAAGGGGTTGTGATCATTTGCGGCTTCGGCCGGGTCGGCATGCATATCGCGCGGCAGCTTGCCGAGCATCAACAGCCTTTCGTGATCATCGATAAATTGGATCATCATATAGAAGACGCCAGACGCCTCGGCTATCTGTCCATCCAGGGCGATGCGAGCAAGAACGACGTACTGACCCTGGCCGGCATCAACCGCAACGCCTCGGCGATTTTATGCACGACCGGCGACGATGTCAGCAATGTTTACATCACGCTGACCAGCCGCCAGTTGAATCCCGCGATTCGGATCATTTCGCGCGCCTACCTGCATGACAATGTCCGTAAACTGTATCAGGCCGGCGCGAATCATGTGATCGAACCGTTCGAAATCGCCGGCATGGCCGCCGCAGAATATGTCGGGCAACCGGTCGCTTTTGAAGCGATCGTCGGCATCATGCACGAGGAAAAAGAGTTCGTTCTCGACACCGTGGGCGCACATCCGGGCTCTTCGATCATCGGCAAAAAAATCACCGACATCGATTTCGGTCACAGCAAGCTGATGCTGATCGGCGTGATCAGCGCCCATCCCGCACATCTCAAACAACATGAGCGTTATCCGATGCAGGACCGGCATTTTTATTTCAACCCGAAACACACTTTCGAGGTGCAGGAAGGCGATTTGCTGGTCGTTTTAGGCAAACAGATCGGCATCGAGTATTTTCGCTATCAGATCGAAAAAAGCCGCTTCAAACTGGGCAGGAAAAAATGAAAAAAATTGCGGTATTCGGCGATCCCCGCATGGCGCTGGAAGCGCTGTCCCGATTCGACAAGGAAACCAGCTCTGTGATTTACGCCGCGCAAAATCGTCACGATGCGGAGTTCATCGCTGACCAGGGTTTCGCCGCCGAAGTGATCGATTTTCGCGATGACAGCGCGCTGCATACGCTCGGTATCGGCGTCGACATCGATTATTTATTCTGTTTTTTCGCGGCCGACTCGGACAATGTGTTTTTGACGCTGTCGGCACGTGCGCTCGACAAGAACCTGAACATCATCGCGACCATCGATGCGCCGGACGCCTCCGAGAAATTATTGGCCGCCGGCGCGAGCAAAATCATCGATCCCTACGAAATCAGCGGACGCAAAACCTATGAAATTCTGACCAAACCGGAAATCACCCACATCCTGGATCAGACCGTGCACCGGCGGCACGATCTGAATATCGCCGAAATCGAAATCCCGGCAGGCTCTTGGCTCGAAAACCGCAAAACCAGCGCGCTGAAATTAAACGAGCGTCATAACCTGATCCTGCTCGGCGTCGTCGATAAGGAAATCGGCGAGCAGTTACATTTCGCGGTCGGCGACAAGGAGCATAGGCTGAATGCCGGCGATGTGCTGGTGGTGATGGGGCCGGCCGGGGAAATCAAGGCGTTCAAGGAAGGATTGTTGGGGAGCGATAACGTTTAGAATTTCGCACATCATTGAGTTTACGCATTATTCGCATACCACAACGGCTGATAATCTAGTTCGCCGGATCATCACCGCTTCCGAATACGACCGCCCCCGAATCGGCCAGGCTTCTGACGATCAGCAAAATCTCTTTTTGCGCCGCCGCGACTTCGCCAGGCCGGGCAAGCGGCGCGGCTTCCAAGTCATCGCGCAGCATTTCCGCGGTGCGCCTTGACATATTGCTGAAGATTTTCTGCTTAAGACCCTCGCTCGCACCCTGCAGCGCCAGTAACAGCCGATCCGTCGCCACTTCGCGCAGCAAGCTTTGCATGCCCCGATCATTCAGATTGATCAGTTCTTCGAAGACAAACAGCTTGTCCTGAATTTTCTGCGCCAATTCGAAATGGCTGCCGGAAATAGCGTCCAGCACCTGGCTGCCGATAGGGTTATCCAAATGATTCAAAATATTCGCGGCGACATTGATGCCACGGACAAGCGAGGATTTGTCTTGTTGCTTGCCGGCCCATTGTTCTCTTATCACTTCATCCAGTTCCCGCAAGGCTTCCGGCGACACCCCCTCCAGCGAGGCGATCCGCATCACGAGATTCGGGCGCATTTCCTCGGGTAAGGCCGTGACCACCTCCGCCGCGCGCTGGCCGTCGAGCAAGGACAACAGATTGGCGGCGACCTGCGGATGCTCCGAGCGAAGCCAATCGGCTAGCGTCCGGGCATCCATCCGCTGCAAGCGCTGGATGCCTTCATTTCTGCCGCCGAGCAATACCCTGTCAATCATCGCTTCGGCTTTTTCGGGGCCGAGGGCATCCGCCATCACGCTGCGAACATAGTTTTCCGCATCGCCGCCTATGGCCGCCTGTTTTTGCCGGGAAGTCATGAATTGATCCAATACCCCTTCCACCATCGCCAGTGAAACCGCCTTCATCGACGCCATATGGGAACCGAGTAGCTCCACGTCATTCAATTCCAGATGTTTCAACACTTCGGAGGCCCTTTGCTGCCCCAACGCCAAAAGCACTAAGGAAGCGCGTTCGACTCCGTTAAATTTTTCCATGGCGCTATTCATCTCTGATCCAGGCTTTCAGGGTTTGTGCGGCTAATTTCGGATCTTGATCCACCAGGCTCCGCACCTGTTCGAGGCATTTTTCGTATCCCTCCGGCGAAAACGAGCGTGAAGGCGCCTCCTCAACGGCTGATGGCGTCTGATTGACTGTTTGGTGCTCGGCAACGTGGGCGGCCCAATCAGTCGGCACGTGCAGCACCGGATGATTGGCTGCGGTTAATCCAGAGTTTTCGTGATCAGTGCCTTGAATCCTGTCGGTCGTATTCAAACAGTCATCGCCTTCCAGCACATGCAAGGTTTGAATCCTGCCCGGCGTCACGCCCAAAACCAGCCGTGTCCTGCCCACCTGCAACAGCACGACCTTTTCCCACAGCCCCAAGGATAATCCGCCGGCCACGCGCATTTTGTCCGCACCCTCCGCGTTAACGCCGCCGAGCTTGCGGACTCCCCAAAAACCCAGCAACAAAATACCCAACACCGCCAACAGGCTCACGCTCCACAGCGCAATGTCTTCGACGGCCAGATTTCCCGTTGGCACACTCACCGGCCATGCCTCGCACACCGCAAGCCGCAAGCATAAAACAACGGAAAGGAGGATTCTTGCCCGCATCAGGCTAGTCTTTTGACGCGTTCCGGCAGGCTGATGATGTCGGTCAGCCGAATGCCGAATTTCTCGTTGATCACGACCACCTCGCCGCGCGCCACCAGGGTACCGTTCACCAGAATATCCAGGGGCTCGTCCGCCAGACGATCCAGCTCGACGATCGAGCCTTGATTCAACTGCAACAAATTGCCGATGCTGATCCGGGTGCGGCCGAATTCCATCGTCAGAGTCACCGGAACATCCAGAATCGCATCGAGATTCAGCGCGTCCTGTGAGGCTGCCGACGTTTTTGTACTTTCAAGCTGTAGGCTTTCCTCCCCCTCGCCGGCATTCACCTTAACATCATCGCTTTCAGTCATTTTTTCCACACTCTTTCATCTGATTCTCAACACCTGAACCGCTTCAGACGGCCTCAGTCCTTATACTTTTTTCAATGACCTGCACTGCACAATGCCCTTCGGAGGTGCACGGCCTGCCGGTAAACACGGGTATGCCTTCGGCCTGTAGCGACACGATTTTCGGCATCTCGATCGGAATGATGTCGCCTATTTTCAAACGTAAGAGATCGCCGACGGACAGGCTTTTTTCTGCGAGCACGCTGCTCACGGTGATACTCGCTTCCGTCACCTGATTGCGCAGCGCCGTGCGCCACTGCGGATCGGCATCCTCGCCGTCATCGCCGGAAGCCTCCAGCAAGCCGCTGATCGCTTCGATCATTACATAAGGCAGCAGTAGCGTCAGATCGCCGCCGTTGCCTTCCAGGGTGATGTTGAGTGTAGCGGTCATCACATAGTCATCCCTGCCGGCGACAGCCGTATAATTCGGATGGGTTTCCGATTCCAAATAGTCAAAATCGACGGACAACACCGGCTCCCAGGCGTCCTTCAGGCCGTTAAAGACCCTGTCCAGAATTTTCCGGATCACCCGCATTTCGGTCCGGGTAAACTCGCGGCCTTGCGCTTGCGAGCCAAAGTGGCCGTTGCCGCCGAAGACATAGTCCACGACGGTAAACACCAGCTGGGGATCCATCACGATCAAGGCCCGCCCCCGCAACGGGGCCATCCGGACACTATTCAGGCTGACCGGGGAGCGCTGCCGGTCCATATAATCGGCATATTTTTGCAGTTGAATCCCGGAAACGACGACATCCGGAGCCCGCCCCAACCACTGGAATAAAGACGTGCGTAAAGCGCCGGCAAAGCGGCCATGGATCATCTCCAGGGTCCGTATCTGTCCGCGCCGAACCCCTCTTTCCTGACTGCTGAAATCATAGGGTTTGATCTCGTCCTGCAGGAGAAACTCCTGGCTTACGCTTGCAAAACCGCCGTCCTCCACGCTTTCCAGCAACCCCTCAATTTCTTCCTGCGAAAGCCAATCTGCTGTGCTCATAATGGATTTTGCTTGCCCCATGAATTAAAAAGCCCTGCGTTGACCTGAAAGCTAAGTTTAAAAAATATAGTTCAAGTATAGACACTGACTTCGGAAAGCGACGGAAACGCGGCATCGAGCACAAATTGGCAATGCCGGGTTGACAACATAGGGTGAACTGAGCGGAGCCGAAGCCAACGGCAAAAATATCTACTCAGGATTCTGCTAATAATAACGTCCCTATACCATGCTGGTTCCCAACGTCAACGTTGGGAACCCATCTTGCCAAGCTCTAGCTTGGCAAGATGGGAAGCTGGAGCTTCCCTGACCGCATTCCCAAGCTGGAGCTTGGGAATGCGCGCGGAGCGCAACTGGCCGCGTTAGCCTATGGCAATAACGTAGATCATGAGCGTAATAACGGAAGTTATTTTTTATCAAATCCTTAAGAAAACTCTGATGGACAAGATCATTTTATGGCTGCTCAAAAATTTCAGACATCGTGAGATTTGTGCTAATGAATTTGCTCAACTGATCCTTGGCGCCCCTAAATGCTGTGAAATCTTCTTCTGGAAGTCCAATAATGTTGGATTCCTCATGAACGAGCTCCCTAAGAAATCTGATTTGAGACTTTACAAGATCCCGTGGATGACTCATGGCGGCGATCCGGTCTGAGCCCATAGCATAATTGTTCAATCGATCAGCGAGTTCTTGATCAAAGATTTTCAATGTGGGGTGTAAGTTCTTGAGCGTTGAAATCATTCCATCGATAGCAAAGGCAAAATTAGCAAAATTCTGTTCATTTTGGTCATTCTCAAAATACTGAAAAGCGATATGGCAGTTATACATAGCCCCATAAAGAGTATTAATAGCTTTCGCTAAATGATGTTTTGGAGTCAGGCTTTCGTGCCATTTTGTTTCGACGATATCAATCAATTTGGCCCACATATTACCTCCTACAAGGTAGCGAATAACCCGCTGAAGAGACTACTGCTGCTGCCGAATCTCTGCTCTGTTCTTCTTTGTTAATCAGGATGATTGGAATGCGGGGCAATTTTGCAGGCCCGGCGAGACAAGCCATGAGGATTGTCTCGCCAAATCCGCAGTTTACGTCATGGTTTTAACCCAGCCATTCGAAAGAGTCATCCTTGTAAATCCGGCGCAAAACGGTAAAATCCGAATCCCACGGTAAAGTTTGTTTTTACCCGATTTCCGCTTTAATCGTGTGCTGCGAGCGGGTGATGCATCACGTCTTCTTGGGCAATCGCTTCGGCAGGCGTCGGTTTTCCTTCGACAGCGCGCTTGATCGCCAGCTTTGTGGCTTCATAGTTCCAGTCCTGGATTTTATTATTGTCCTGGGCATCCCAGTGAATATAGATACCCACGCAGATAAATACATCGTCGGCTTCATCTATCGGTATTACGCCCTCTTTGACGCTATCGACCACAGCCTTGGCCACGCCGCGTTCTGCAGGTCCGAACATTTGGTTTACCTGCTTCTCGTTTTTCATTTCAACTTTGTTGAACAGTAAAGTATTGGGCTTAGCCATAAGATTGGGCGCGACCAGCGCCAGTAAGGCATTATCGCCCCGTTTCTGATTGGTCAGCGTATTACAAAATGCAATTTCCGCGGCGCTGCCGCGCGGCCCCATCACCAAATCAACGTGAGCCATTTCATTACCTTCGCCGACCAGAGCTTCGCCCACCATTACTTTATCGATTTTTGGCATTTTCATGTTGGTTTCTCCTGTAAAAAACCTCAAATCAAAAGACAAAAGCCTGACTTAATAATTCCCTTCCCTAGAAAATTCAGGCCCGATTGTGAACTTAATTGAAACGATTCTCATCGAAAATCTGTTAATAACTTCATTTATTTATCCTGAATCCGTGCTCTGATTTCATATTTACAATGAATTTCAAATAGTTAGACTCCAATTGAGAATCATTTTGGGTGAATGCAATTTGCGTCTATCCATCTGTTGTACAAAGAATTTTCATAAAGTGAGCACGGATTCAGGTATCTATGCCGCGAAAAACTCATGAATAATACACCTAAACTCATACTTGGCATATTGTCTTTGTTTTTTTGGTTTTCATCATTCTTTGTTTGGAAATACTTTGATACCAACAGGACTACAATAGCACAACCTGAAAGTGGGAGAGTCTATCCTTTAAACACACACGGCTCAATTGTATATCTTACTTCTGGAGAACACTACTTTCTGTACGCTCTAATTGTGTTTGGCATAGTATTTTTCTTGTTAGCTATTGTTTTTCATTTAATTGGAGGTAATCATCTGTAGTAAGTAGATATGCATAAATAACCAGGAAAAATGAGCCTGTATGATAGCTGGTTTTCGAGGGGTAAATGAAGTTTGTGAAGGGAGTGAGCGAAGCGGAAAGGCGTACGTTGCTGGATGCTTCCCGCTACGCACCGTGGCCGCGTTTCAGGCAGCGGGCGCATGCGGTTCTATTGAGTGGTAAGCACTACAGTTTAGCCCAGTTGTCGGACATATTTGCTGTAGATCGGGATACGGTGTCGGGATGGCTGAGGGCATGGGAGCAGCACGGTTTGCTAGGCCTTCGCGACCAAGACCACCCTGGGCGACCCCGCAAGGGGACGGAGGGCGACCGTGAATGGCTGTTCGAGGCGATCCAAGACGCGCCTCACCAACTTCGGGAATTGTGCGAGCAATTCCAGGAGCGGACGGCGTGTACCCTCTCACAGGACACGGTTCGACGCTGGTTGAAAGAAAAAGGCTGGAGGTGGAAGCGCTGCCGCCGCAGCCTGAAGGAAAAGCGCGACGAAACGGCGTTTTTAGAAGGAAAGCGGATATTGACTGCCTTCCATGAGCACGAAGCGGCGGGAGATCTTGATGTGTTCTACCTTGATGAAAGCGGTTTTAGTTCCCGTTCCTGCGTGCCTTACGCCTGGCAACCCAAGGGCGAAACCTTGCGCCTACCCGCCAATGTGTCGGGCCGGACAAATGTCATCGGTTTCCTGAACCGGAACAATGAAGCCTATTTCCATACGGTGGACGGCTCGGTCACACACAAGGAGATCATGGAGGCGATGAACGTTTCCGTCCGCTTGCGCAGCCCTGAAAAGTTGACCATCGTCGTCATGGACAACGCTTCTGTGCATCGCAAAGCTGTGGAGGAGGCCAGCGGGGAGTGGTTGGGGTTTCGTGTCTGGACCTGGTTCCTCCCGACTTATTCGCCTGAACTGAATCCAATCGAGATATTATGGAAGAAAATCAAATACGAGTGGTTGCCCTGGGCCGCCTACCATTGTTTTGAAACGATGCGCTCTGCGTTAGGCGAAATTTTCGAAAATTTGGGTGGCAAATACCGGGTTAATTTTGCATAGGTGCTTATTGCGTCACATGGCGTGAGAACTCCGGATGCTTTTTGGAAAGTTATTGCCGAGGAGAGGCGCAGAATGAACGCGCGATTGCGCGGATTATGCAAAGCACGATAAGCCGGCTTCATCATGGTTGGTGCCTGGCGGGTACAATAAATGTTAGGAACACAGGAGTCTCGGATTTAGTTTCGGTGGAATGCGAGATTTGTGTTCAATTTTGGATTTTGAACTTAACGTCGTTTGTTTTCTCATAGGAATAGGTATTTTTTTCATTTTGGAAAAACCGGTATCATTTTGTTAAGAATGGATAAAGAGAGGCATGCGCCATGTGTTCAAAACTTACCGAGGCTGCCAGCGTTCTTTCTGATAACAGTGTTATTCTGGAATCGACGATAACCTGTCCAGAGTGTGGGTATGCCGAACCAGAGATCATGCCTACTGATGCCTGCTTGTTTTTTTATCAATGCATGTCCTGCAAAACCCTGCTTAAGCCCAAGTCGGGCGATTGTTGTGTTTTCTGTTCCTATGGGTCTGTGACATGCCCACCCATGCAGCAGGGAAAGGTCTGCATTGAAGCCAAGGGTGAGGATAAACTGGTAATACAGAGTAAATAGTCTCCTGATCCCTGGCGAATTTTCGCAAGTCAGGATTATCCGTCAATAAAAAACACATGAGAGGGCACTATGAAAAAAATAGCATTAATAAGCGCGATTTTATTGAGTTTTCTAAGTTTTTCGGCCTTTGCTGAAGAGCATGCCGATGCGGCTTTGAATCATACCAAAATGGCGATTGAGCAGGGAAAAGCCGGGCATGGCCCGGTTTTGGTAGAACATGCCACTGAAGCATTAAAACATGCGAATGCGGCGGCCGGAGTCGCAACGGGTGAATCCAAGACGCATATGGACGCAGCCGTTAAATCACTGGAGTCGGCGATAGAGCACGGTAAAATGCAAGGTGCGGAACATGTAGATGCCGCTACAAAAGCCGCCGAAGAAGCTGAGGAACATATCAAGGCCGGCAATAAATAATTTTTAACCCAATACAAACGGACGGGGTTCTCTTCGTCCGTTTGTTACCTGTTATTTACGCATGCAGGAACTTGGCTAAAAAAAGCCCGAAAAGGTGGCCGCAATGTTGAGGATGGTGTTTGAAATCGTGATGGCGTTGGCTGTCGTACTCACTATTGTGATGATCACAAAGCTTGGCGCGCTGCAAAATAATGCGAACAGCGATGACGAGAATGAGGATGATAATAGCCCATAGAACTGTAGGCATGCCTAAGCCAAGTCCGGGAGGTGTGCTATGAAGGTGGAGACGTTGCAGGCGGCTGTGGATCTGGCCAGAAGTTTGAAACATGTCTTCGTGGCTACGACCGACTCCGAGGGAATGCCCCATGTCGCGGCCGCTGCGAAGGTCGTGCTGGCGTCCGAGAACCAACTGGCTGTGCAGGAATGGTTCTGCCCGGGCACGGTGCGGAACGTGAGCGAGAATCCATCCGTCGCCATCGTGGTCTGGGATGCCGAAAACGACAAGGGCTATCAGTTGCTAGGGGTGACTGAGAATGTCAAGGGATTGGCCGTGCTCAACGGCTATGCGCCGGGAATTGACGATGAAACCCAGCTACCGCAGGTCGAGCGACAGCTGTATGCTGATCAGGATGGTCGAGAAGCTGGGCGCCTTCCCGTATAAGGGGCTGACTTGCGGGCTTAGCAGGCCGGAAACGGCCTCTGTGTGCCGGAAGTTTGAATATCCCGTTACGCCCGCGGGTTTAAAAAATGTTTCCGCCGGTGATTATGAAGCCTTGAATCTCGCCGCTTCTTCGGAGCCTTTGGTAACGTTGCCTTTGCTGTAGGAATGCGCTCCTGTGCCGGCGAGTTTGCCGCCCTCGACGATCAGATATTCATTACGAATCGGGCGGCCTTCAAACCAGCATTCCAGGACTTCCCGAACGCCCGCAGCATAACGCGCTTGCGCCGATAAACTGGTTCCCGAGACATGCGGCGTCATCCCGTGATGCGGCATGGTCCGCCACGGATGATCCTGCGGTGCAGGTTGCGGAAACCAGACGTCCCCCGCATAGCCGGCCAATTGACCACTTTCAAGAGCGCGGGCAATTGCATCGCGGTCGCAAATCTTGCCGCGAGCGGTGTTGATCAGATACGCACCGCGTTTCATCTTGCCAATCAGCTTATCGTCGAACATGTGTTCGGTTTCCGGATGCAGTGGACAGTTAATCGTAACCACATCGCATACGCGAATCAGCGACTCAACATCGGGATGATAAGTGACGTTCAGTTCTTTTTCGACTTCCGCAGGCAATCTGTGCCGGTCGGTATAATGCAGTTTGACATCAAACGGTTTTAATCTCCTGAGCACTCCCAGACCGATGCGTCCGGCAGCGATAGTGCCCACTTCCATGCCTTCGAGGTCATAAGACCGCGAGACGCAATCGGCGATATTCCATCCGCAGGGCAATCGCGCTATCTCGCTTTTGACAGGTAAAGGAGCATACAATTAACGATTTGCAGAGAGAACAAGGATGTTGCCCAATCCGATGCCGTATTTTCAAGACCTCAAAGACCCACGCCGGGAAACGAAAAACAAGCTGCACAAGCTGAGCGATATTTTAATGATTGTCTTATGTGCCGTGCTGAGCGGCATAGAAGACTGGGTAGGCATGGAAGAG